>OAVZ01000067.1_pt1 | contig 38719 bp, 24 predicted proteins | sample 1476491 | NCBI WGS metagenome assembly OAVZ01 (sample SAMEA2580117, study PRJEB22360) | human gut metagenome | biome: human gut; feature: human-associated habitat; material: faeces | place: Denmark | collected 2008/2010 | reverse complement strand
GCGGCGATGGTACTGCACTCGAGAGGGTGTGGGAGAGTAGCACGCCGCCGCTTCAAACGTATCGGGCCTCCCGGTCGAGCCTTTGGCTCCCGGGAGGCCCATTTTCGTTTCCGGGGTTCCCGGCGGGCGTCGCTCCGGGAACCCCATTTTTTATCCCTGAACACAAGTAGGGCGCAAGCGTTTTATCGCGATGGGTTTATAGACTGGGCAACTATGCATTACTTCGTACCCAAACGTTGCACCGAGTCGAACAAGATTATGTATCACGACAAGGCAACGGCTCAGCAGGCCGCCGACCAGAGTTGGCGCGAACGCGGCACTGAGCTTTGGGTATACCGTTGCGATTTCTGCGGTACTTGGCATCTCACGCATCGCGATCCACAATCCAGCTACATGCATGTTCCGCTTAACCAGCAGCTCAAGCCACATTCCCGCAAGAAGGGCTACAAGCCCCGCAGAAGGTAATAGCAGAGCAATAGCAGGGCATAACAGGACAATACCGAGAACAAGGCAACATATAAAACCAAGGCCCGGCGGATTCATTGCAATCCACCGGGCCTTGTGTTGTATCAGCTTCGTATCAATGATACGAGCGCTGCCATGTATCTACCGCTCCAAACGGAAGCCCTGTCGCTTCGCCTGCACGGCAACGGCCTTGGCGTTCACGCCCTCGTCGATCGCATTTGCCGCAATCTGGTCGCTGAACGCGTCCACCGGCCGTTCAGTATCGCGCAAATCGTAATACTTGTGCACTTCGGCGTCGAACGAATCCAAGCCGGACAGCAGCTTCTCATCGCTACTTGGATACTCGTTCTCGAAGAACTGCATGGAACGCGGCATACGCGGCTTGACGGCCGGCTCCTGATCGGGCTTGCCGATTGCAATGCCCAGCACCGGGTACGTGTATTCGGGCAGATTCAGCAGGTCGATCAGCGCGGGAACATCGTTGAGCAGCGAGCCGAGAATCACGCAACCCAAGCCGAGCGAGTACGCGGCCGTCTCCATCGCATGCAGTGCCAGAACCGCGTCGTTCTGCGCCTGCGTGAAACGATAGCTGCCATTGAGCGTGAACGCGTCGGACGCCACTTCCACGCCCTTGCGCGCGGCGATCGCGGCATTGCGATGCTCGTCCAGCACGAACACGTACAGCAGCGGCGCGGTCGCGATATACGGCTGCCCGCCGATTTCGGCAAGACGCTTCTTGGCGGCTGGCTCGGTGACGCGGATAGCGGACCAGTCGTTCAGGAACTGGCTGCTCGCCGCATGCTGCGCTACGGTCTCCAACGTTTCGACGACGTCGTCCGGCAGCGGCTTCGGCTTGAATTTACGGATGGAACGACGCTCCAGCAGAGTGTCGACAGTTGCGTTATGAAGAATGTTGCTCATACCGCCATTGTTGTCCGCGCGGCGCGATTTTGCAAGGGAATCGGGCTAAATCCGTCTCCCTGTGAGAACATATCTACTTGAGACTGCTTTGCGATATTTGCGACGTATTTACTTGCGATGCGCCTGCCGTGCGTGCCGCCTGTCCACAATCGCCTTCGACCCGCGGCCGGACAGTTGCGATACGAGCGCGCCGAAACCGGCGGAAACCACGGCGAATACGATGCCGAGCGCCGCTTCCGCAGCCTCGTTCTTGGTACCGTCGGCACGGACGGCCTTGCGGCCGACGCTTTTCTTCCACACCATCTCGAACGCCTTGCCGAGCACCAGTCCGGCCAACGTGGGCACGACGGACTTGAAAATCTTATCGCCAAATGAATCGGGATCGTTCAGTCTCTGGTCGCGCATCGCATTCACCTTCTCGTCGACGGTGTGCAGGGCCGCCACCACGCGGTCCGCACTGGATTCCATATTCGGCATTTCACTCATGAAACCAGTGTAACGCGTCGGAAAACATGCCGGAATATGTGCGGGACACGTGGCGGAATGGGATGAAAACGCAGCTTGCGTCGGCTAGAGTAGAGACATGACTGAAACTCAACTGGGAGGCAATGCCGCTTCCGCAATCACCCCTGGCCGCTTGGTGCTGCTGCGTCACGGGCAGACCGTGTGGAGCGAATCCGGACAGCACACCGGCCGCACCAATATTCCGTTGACTGACATTGGCTGCGATCAGGCTCGTGCCGCCGGCGAACGGTTGCGTGAGGCGTTTCCCCAGGGTTTCGCGCAGGGGTGCATGTTCGCCAGTCCGTTGCGCAGAGCCCAGCAGACGGCGCAGCTGGCCGGATATGGCGATTTTAAGGTGCTTCCCGAAATCGCGGAATGGGATTACGGCCGTGCCGAGGGCCGTACGCGTCAGGATGTGAGCGCGGCGGGCGGTTTCGCTTGGGATGTGTGGCGCGACGGACCGCGGTCGCTCCCCGAATCACTGGAGGGCGATTGGGTCGAGACGTTGCCGAACGGCGAGCAGGTGCCCGTGCACAACGGTCCGGGTGAGACGGTGGAGGAAGCTGCGGCGCGCACACGTGAGGCGATCGCCACGGTCAAACCGTTGCTCGACGCTGGAAACGATGTGCTGCTGGTGGCGCATGCGCACGTTCTTCGTATCTTGACGTCGCAATGGCTCGGTGTTGATCCGCATTTCGCGCGGTTGCTGCGATTGGACACTGCGCATTATTGTGTATTAAGCCAATATAAAGGTGACAATGTTATCGAACATTGGAATTGCTGAATTATTGAACGGAACTGTTTGATATCGCTGAATATTATGGCGGTCCCTCCTTGGAACCGCCTCTTTATTGCATGCATGACTTGCCACTTTGCTGCGGCGTGTCGCAAACGCTTGCATAAAAGTATGCTCTCTAAAAGTATTGAAAATAAATGATTTTCGGGATTTCTTTCGATGGTATGACGTCTGACTTTTGAATTCATTTTGCCTACGTTTGCAAAAATCGGTGAAATGCGGCACAATAGTGGTTGTTAGGAATCGTGATGACGCGATACCGCAAATTGTTTCCCAACGAGAAGCTGGGAACAGGAATGGAAGAGAAAGGTTCGATGATGAATCGTACTATTAAGGCAGCAGTTGGAATGGTCGCTATCGCGGCAATGTCTGTTGGCACGTTGGCTGCTTGCGGTGGTTCTAGCTCAAGTTCCGATAACGGCAAGGGCAAGGTGTACTTCCTTAACTTCAAGCCGGAATCCAGCGACGAATGGAAGAAGCTGGCCAAGGATTACACCAAGGAAACCGGTGTCGAGGTCAAGGTCCAGACCGCTGCTTCCGGTACATACGAACAGACTTTGAAGTCCGAGATCGCCAAGTCCGAGGCTCCGACCTTGTTCCAGGTCAACGGCCCTGTCGGCTACCAGAACTGGTCGTCCTACACCGAAGACATGTCCGATACTGAGCCGTACAAGCAGCTTATCAACAAGGATGTCGCCCTCAAGGATGGGGATAAGGTCGTCGGTGTTCCGTATGCCATGGAGACTTATGGCCTGATCTACAACAAGGATCTGCTGGCCAAGTACATTGCCACTGACGGCGCCAAGATCAAGAGCGTCGATGACATCGACAACTTCGATACCTTGAAGGCCGTGGCCGATGACATCCAGGCTAAGAAGGACCAGCTTGGTGTCAAGGGCGCGTTCACCTCCGCCGGTTTCGATTCCAGCTCCGACTGGCGTTTCAAGACCCATTTGGCTAACCTGCCGCTTTACTATGAGTTCAAGGATGACAACGTCACCAAGCAGCCGGAGACCATCAAGGGCACCTATCTGCCGGAATATAAGAACATCTTCGATTTGTATCTGAAGGACTCCACCACCGAGCCGACCCAGCTGAGCTCCAAGACCGGTGATGATTCTACCTCCGAGTTCTCCCTCGGCGAGGCTGCGTTCTATCAGAACGGCACTTGGGCATGGACCGATCTGCAGAAGGCTGGCATGAAGGCCGAGTCCGTCGGCATGATCCCGATCTACATCGGTGCCAAGGGCGAAGAGAAGCAGGGTCTGGCCACCGGTTCCGAGAACTACTGGTGCATCAACTCCAAGGCTTCCGACGCTGACAAGAAGGCCACCAAGGACTTCCTGAAGTGGGTCGTCACCAGCAAGACCGGCATCAAGTCTCTGTCCAGTGACATGGGCTTCACCACCCCGTTCAAGTCCTTCAGCGACGTCAAGTCCGACAATCCGCTGGTCCAGGCTGCTGTTGATGATCAGAACTCCGGCAAGACCGCAGTCTCTTGGAACTTCACCATGATGCCGTCCGAAGAGTGGAAGAACAAGCTTGGTTCCGCCCTCCTCGAATACGCTCAGGGTACCGGTGACTGGGATGCCGTCAAGACCGCGTTTGTTGACGGTTGGAAGACTGAGTACGACGCATCTCACTGAGATTGTGTTGCACCATGAGTTGCAAATCGCAATTCAATAACTGAATAAGCTAGCTGAGGTCGAGGATTTTTCCTTTCCTCTCTTCGCCCCAGCCGGTTGTGGAGACAACGGAAGGCCGTCATCGCAATGTTCTGCGATGACGGCCTTTCTGTGTTTCGTACGTTTGCCGTGTGCGCAATGTGCGGCAAACGTCAGTGACGCAGTCTGGCGGTGGTCGATCGGACGATTAGCTGTGCGGGAAACGTCTTGAACGGCTCGTCAAGCGGCTGCTTGTCAATCAGGGCAAGCGTCATACGGGCCGCCTCGTGTGCCATCTCGACCGGTGTCTGACGGATGGTGGTCAAACCGAGATCGCGAGCGTAGGTGCTGTCGTCGTAGCCAATGATGGAGATGTCGTTCGGTATTGTGAAACCGTTGCGTTCCAGCTGGAACAGTAGCGGAATTGCGATGCCGTCTTCCTGACAGGCAATCGCCGTGGGCATGTGGTCCGAGCTGAGCAGCTGCGTGACGACTTTGCTGATGTTGTTCTTGCCTTCGTCGGTAACGAACACGCGCGGTTCGACGCCATTGGACTTGCAGCACGTCATGAACGAATCGAAACGGCCCTGCACGCTGAAGTGCAGCGTCACTTCACGGTCGGTACGGATGTAAGCGATATCGCGATGGCCAAGCGTTATCAAGTGGCGTGCGGCCAATTCGGATCCCTGCTTGTCATCGATGCGCACGGCGGCGTTGAAGCCGCGCTCTTCCGGCAAGCTCGAATTGATGCCGATGATTGGCACATCGACTGACCTGAGTTGCCTGATTTCGTTGCTGTCGATGTCGAAGGAAATGACGATTACGGCGTCGACATTGCGGCGTACCGGCAGCATGTCGAAGAACGCGCGGCGTTCCTCGGCGCTGGACATCTGATAGATCGAGATGTCGTAGCCTTCATCATGGAAGGATTCGTTCAGTCCTTCCATGATGGACGAACTGAACCACAGATTGAGTCGCCCGGAAATCAGCACCGCGATTCGTAGCGCGCGGCCGGTTTTGAGTGCTGCAGCGGAGCGCGAGATGGAAAAATTTAATTCGTCGGCAGCTTTCATGACTTTGTCACGCGTGGCTTTCGACACAAGGTCGGGACGTGTGAAGGAGCGAGAAACCGTTGAAATGGAGACGTGCGCAAGTTGTGCCACGTCTTGAATGCTGCTTTTCATGGTGACCCCTTGTATAGTAGAACTACTGAATATTCAGCATACTGTATTGAAACACTCTTGCAAAAGTTGGATTACAAACGTTTTCATTTGTGCCACAGTTGTTGCGGGGGCTGATATTTACAATGCTTTCAGGCTGTCAATACTATGACAACGATGCAGAATATATGATTTATGACATGTAAAAATGACAACGTTTGACATTTCGCGTCGCGCTGTTTATTATAACAACTGTAAAAACTAAAAAGGCGAAAAACAATGCAGTGATTCGCCGATTTGGGGCAGTTGGTTTTCCATGCCGCGTTGCTGCGGTGTTGGAATGGAGAGGAAAGAAAGCAGGCAAGCTATGATCAGCATGGCCGGCAAAGCGATACGAAAGTGGTGGGCTCTGTTTGCGCTACCGACGTTCGCTGCATTTATCATCGGGTTTGTAATCCCGTTCATCATGGGTGTGTATTTGAGTTTCTGCAAGTTCACAACTGTGACTGACTCGGAATTCATTGGACTTAAAAACTATCAGAAGGCACTTGCGGATAAGGAATTCCTGCATGCGTTAGGTTTCTCGACGGCGCTGACCATTGTCACTACGGTTGTGATCAATGTGGTTGCGTTTGCCATCGCATATATGCTTACCAAGGCCATCAAGGGATCTACCATCTTCCGTTCGGTGTTCTTCATGCCGAACCTCATCGGTGGCATTATCCTGGGCTACATCTGGATGCTGCTGCTCAACGGCATTCTCGCTCACTGGGGCCGCGCGTTGACGTATAGCGCAACCTACGGCTTCTGGGGCTTGGTCATCTTGGTTTGCTGGCAGCAGATCGGCTATATGATGATTATCTACATCGCTGGTATGCAGTCGCTGCCGACCGACGTGCTCGAAGCGGCTTCCGTGGACGGCGCAAACGGCACCCAGACCATGTTCAAGATCATCATTCCGCTGATGATGCCGTCTATCACCGTATGCTCGTTCCTGTGCGTCACCAACGGCTTCAAGCTGTACGATCAGAACCTTGCATTGACCAACGGCGCTCCGTCGAACATGTCTGAAGGTCTGGCAATGAACATTACCCGCACGTTCTACGGCCGTATGGGCTGGGAAGGCGTCGGCCAAGCGAAGGCAGTGCTGTTCTTCATTCTGGTGGCCATCGTGGCGCTCATCCAGAACAAGCTCACCACGAGCAAGGAGGTGGAGGCATGAACTCCGGAGAAAAAGTCAAGCACGGCGCACTGTGGTCCGTACTGTTCGCGGTGGTTTCGCTGGCGTGGATCTTCCCGATCGTGCTGGTGATCATCAACTCTTTCAAGCAGAAGGCGTATATTTCTCGTAACGCGTTCTCCCTGCCGACCGGTAAGGCGTTCGTTGGACTTGAAAACTATACGCGTGGCCTCGATACCACGAACTTCTTCGCCAGTTTCGGCTGGACCCTGCTCATCACTGTCGGTTCCGTGGCGCTGATTCTGGTGTGCACTTCGATGTGCGCATGGTGGATCGTCCGCGTGAACAACTGGGCTGCAAAGCTGCTGTACACGTTGTTCCTGTTCAACATGATTGTACCGTTCCAGATGGTCATGTTCACCCTCTCCAAGCTGGCCGATATGCTCAAGCTCAACACCCCGTGGGGTCTGTGCTTCGTGTATCTGGGCTTCGGCGCTGGTCTGGCCGTGTTCATCTTCACCGGTGTGGTTAAGGGCATTCCGGAATCGCTGGAAGAATCCGCCATGATCGATGGTGCTTCCGTGCCGCGTATCTTCTTCCAGATCGTTGTGCCGATCATGAAGCCGTCCATTGTGTCCGTGGCTATTCTGCAGGCCATGTGGATCTGGAACGACTACCTGCTGCCGTACCTGACGCTCGACCTGGGCAAGTACAAGACCATTTCCGTGGCGGTGCAGTATCTGAAGGGCGGTTATGGTTCCGTGGATATGGGCGCCATGATGGCATGCCTGGTCATGGCCATCATCCCGATCATCATCTTCTACCTGATCTGCCAGAAGTACATCGTCAAGGGTGTTATGGCTGGAGCCGTTAAGGGCTGATCTTCGATCAGCCCTTAGGGAACAGCGCAGTGCGCTGTTCCCAGGCTCCAGCCCGAGCGGCTATGCCGCGAGGGTAACGTTGAGCCCGCGCGTAGCGCGGTCCTTAATTGCAGGGCCGAAGGCGGCGCGGTGAAGGGCTGATTTTCACCCAGAAAAATTTAAGGGACTGATGCGAATCAGTCCCTTTTTTCGTGCCTAATTACTTGCTGATGTACTTGCGGAAGACATGCTCGAGAATCGGCGAATGCAGCATCAGCATGGTGCCGTAGCCGAGCACGAGCAGCAGGAACAGGCCCTGCGGCATGTAGAACCAGCTGGCCACGAGCAGCGCGACGTACACCGCGTCAATCGCAATCAATGCCAACGTATGCCCGATGTTGCTCACGCCGAACACAAAAGCGTTGCCGAGCGTGCGCCAAAACGAGTTCTCGAACCGCGCCTGCAACGCCCACACCCATTCGAAACCGATCAGCCATACGATCGTCAGCGCGAATTTCGGAATCAGCAGCGGCGTGATCTGCAGCACGATCCACGAGTAGACGCACAGCGCGCCGGTCGTGCCGAAAATCAGCCAGTAGCCGGTCGATTTCGCGAAATTCGAGCGGAAGGCGGCGAAATAGTTGCGCGTCGCCGTGCCTTCGCCGGACAGCGTGCGGCGGGTGGCGTCGTGGCCGGCGGTCAGCGCCGCGCCGATCGTAATGATCGGAATACTGGTGATGAGCATCAGAATGTTGATCCAGATCGCGTCGACGGCGTCGCTCAGGCCGCGCATAAAGCCGGAATCGGGGGAGAGGAACTTCATAATCGCCTTTCGTATGGCATCCGTATGGCAACGTATGCAAGTCGGATCTTCTTGCGATTCTACTCGACGCACGCCATCTTGCGATTGGCCGGTTTGCGCCGTGCGGTCGATCGTGTGGTCGGTCGGTTTGTGCGGCGCGTTCGGCTGTACGAACGGCGATGCGGCTGACCGGTTTGTGTGGCGCGGTCGGTCGTGCGGTCGGCGACACGATCTGCTGGTTTGCGCAGCGCGAACGCCGGCACGAACGATCGCACCGCCGGCCGGTCTGCGCAAACGGAAACGCGATTGCCCGCGCGCCCCCGCAGCGGACGCCCTGCAATGCTATCGTTGTCAGCGGTACAACGGTTGCAGGCACAGACGAAAGGGGCATAATGACCGCGAATAACATGCGTGACGATTGGTGGAAGCAAGCCGTCGTCTACCAGATCTACCCGCGCAGCTTCAAAGACGTGAACGGCGACGGGTTGGGAGACATCGCCGGCGTCACCGAGAAAATGGATTACCTGAAGAATCTCGGCATCGACGCGATCTGGCTGAGCCCGTTCTACCCGTCCGACCTGGCCGACGGCGGTTACGACGTGATCGACTACCGCAACGTGGACCCGCGCCTCGGCACCATGGCCGATTTCGACGCGATGGCCGCCGCCGCGCATGAAGCCGGCATCAAGGTGATCGTCGACATCGTGCCGAACCACACGTCCAACAAGCACAAGATGTTCATCGAGGCGCTCGCCGCCGGCCGCGGTTCGGCCGCACGCGACCGCTACATCTTCCGCGAAGGCCGCGGCGAGCACGGCGAGCTGCCGCCGAACGACTGGCAGTCGCTGTTCGGCGGCCCGGCGTGGCAGCAGGTCGACGACGGCCAGTGGTACCTGCACATGTTCGCCAAGGAGCAGCCGGATTTGAATTGGAAGAATCCGGACGTGCACGAGGAATTCAAGAAGACATTGCGATTCTGGTCCGACCACGGAACCGACGGCTTCCGCATCGACGTGGCGCACGGCTTGGCCAAGGACCTCGATTCCGTGCCGCTGGCCGACATGGATCCGGCCGCGGTGCAGCATGTGCTGCCGGCGGACGGCGCGTTCAGCCCGCTGTGGGACCGTCCGGAAGTGCACGACATCTACCGCGAATGGCGTCAGGTGTTCAACGAGTACAATCCGCCGCGTTTCGCCGTCGGCGAGGCGTGGGTGAAGGCCGAATCGCAGCATCTGTACGCGTCCACCGACGAGCTCGGCCAGGTGTTCAATTTCGAGTTCGCCGAAGCCAACTGGTTCGCCGACGAGTTCCGTACGGCCATTGCTGACGGCTTGCGCGCCGCCGAGGAAACTCACGGTTCCACCACGACGTGGGTTATGAACAACCACGATGTGCCGCGCAGTCCGTCGCGTTTCGGTCTGCCGCAGGTGAAGGACGCTCCGTACCACCAGCTGGCGCACGATTGGCTGTTGCGTGACGGAGAGACCTACCGCGAGAATCGTGAGCTCGGCACCCGTCGCGCCCGCGCAGCCGCGCTGATGGAACTGGGCCTGCCGGGTTCCGCCTACGTGTATCAGGGCGAGGAACTGGGCCTGTTCGAAGTGGCGAACATTCCGTGGGATCGTCTTGAGGATCCGACGCCGTTCAACACCCGTCGCAACTTCACCGACAAGGGTCGTGACGGCTGCCGTGCACCGATGCCGTGGAAGGCTGCCGATTGCGGCGAACCGGCTTCGTGGAGCCCGGACTTCATCACCGGCGGCACGTTCGGTTTCGGCCCGGAGCAGGGCGATTCCGCCGACGCGCACCTGCCGCAGCCGGCCTGGTTCAAGGATTTCGCGGCCGACGTCGAGGCCGATGACAACGGTTCCATGCTGCACTTGTACCGCAAGCTGTTGCAGTTGCGGCAGACGGTGCTGACGGCGACCGGAGATACGTCCGCCGACCTGCTGGACATGGGCGATACGGTGGTCGCCTACTCGCGTCCGGCCACGGAAGGCCGTCGATTCCTGTCCGTCACCAATTTCGGCGACGAGCCGATCGCCCTGCCGGACGATGCGGTCGCCATCGCAAATTCCGTGCCGTTGACGGACGACGGCAAGCTGGATAGCGACGCCTCCGTCTGGCTGCTGCTGGGCTGATCGACCGCTGAACCTGGCCGTTGCACTGCTGGCTGAGGTTGCGATTGTTTTCAGGCGGCCTAACCGCTCCCAAATCGCCTTGCATATATGAAAAATTCCGGCCCTCCACAAGGAGGACCGGAATTTTGGTTTGTAAGGAAAGGGGAATGGTAAGTCTAAACGCTACTTCTCGCCGTTCATGATGGCGGCAAGCGATTGCACGCGCGGCAGATCGAACACCTCATCGGTGTGCACCACCTTGAGGTCCGGGCCTGCCAGCGGCACACGCCAGTTGGAGTATTCACTGGACGTGCCCGGCTGGTTCTGCGTGCGCGTCTCGCCCACGCCATCCACCAGCGCGGCCTGCAGCAGCACGGACGGCGACTTGAGTAGCATCTTGTGCATCGCCTCGACGATTTCCTGGATGTGGCCTTCCACATCGCCCGCCACTTCCGGCGTGATCAGGCCGGACTCCACGAGACGGTCCATCATCGCGTCGCGTTCGGCGGTGGCGGAAGCCTGGAACTCCTCGACCGGGCCGGACAGCAGGTGCAGCTGTTCGCGCAGCTTGACGTGCTCGAACTGCAGGTAGCCGGCGGTCGGCGGCAGGTCGTGCGTGGTGACGGAAGCCAGCGCGTACTTGCGGTACGTGGACGGATCGGCGTACGGGTCGCCGGCGTTGGGGGAGTCGTCCACGCGGGCGAACCATTCCACCATGCAGCCCAGCAGGCCGTGCTCGCCGAGTACCGTGCGTACGTAATCAGGCACGGTGCCCAGATCCTCGCCGACCACCAAACCGTTCACGCGGGACGCTTCAATGGTCAGGATCGCGATCATCGCCTCATAGTCGTACGTAACGTACGCGCCACCGCGCGCGCCTTCGCCCTGCGGAATCCACCACAGACGGAATAGGCCGAGTACATGGTCGATGCGCACCGCGCCCGCGTGCGAGAACATGTTGTGCACCATCTCGCGGTACACGCCATAACCAGTTTTGGCCAGATAATTCGGATTGAACGGCGGCTGGCCCCAATCCTGACCCTGCTGGTTGTAGAAGTCCGGTGGGCAGCCCACGGTTACGCTGCCTACTGCGAAACGTTCCGGATTCCACCACACGTCCGCGCCGAGCGAGTGCACGCCCACGGCCATATCCTGCATGAGGCCGAGTGCCATACCGCTGTCACGGGCGGCGTTCTGCGCGGCTGTCACCTGCTCGTCGGCGATCCACTGCAGCCAGCATTCGAAATCGACCATATCGGCGTGCTCGCGCATGAGCTCCGCCACTTCAGGCGAATCGCGGTTCGTGTCCTTGAACCACGTGCCTTCCCACGGCGCGCCCCACACCTGGAACGCCACCGACCATGCGGCGAACGCGCGCAGATCCGGACCCGCGGCCTCCTTGAACGCGTCGAACGCGGCCTGACGCTCGACGGAACGCGGCACGTTGTACACAAGCTGCAGCGCCTGGCGCTTGTGCCACCAAGCGGAATTGATGTCGAGCGGCTCGATACTGTCGTTGGCTGGCGAGGCTTCCGCGTGCAGACGCGCCACTTCGGCCTGGTCCGCCTCGTTGAGTTCCGCATATTCAGCGATATCCTGCGGACGGATGTACGTCACATTGAGAAAACGACGCGATTCGGGAAGATACGGCGACGGCTCCAGCGGCGGCACCGGCGCGGTGGCGTGAATCGGGTTGATAAGCATGAAATCGGCATGCGATTTCGTTGCCGCGTCGGACAGCAGCAGCTTCAGATCGCCATAGTCGCCCACGCCCCAGGATTCAGCGGAACGGATGGAATACATCTGTGCCATCCAGCCCCAACGTTGCTTTTCCGCTACTGCTGGCGGCAGTTCGATGCGTGCCGGTGCGCAGATCAGCGCGGCTTCGGCGTGCATCGGGCCGGCATCGACGGCCAGCGTGTGGTAGCCGGCGGGAATATCGTCCGGCAGCGTCAGTTGCAGCGAGCCGTCATCTGCGTTCGAGCCCGTCAGATACGCGGTCAGATCGCCCGCATATTCCGTGCCGTCTTCCAACGTCAGCTTCAGCGCCACGTCGTTTCCTTTCGCGCGGATTGGCGTGACGGCTTCCTTGCCGATGAACTTCACGACGGTCGGCTCAACAAGTGTGTCTGCGATGCGCTGCTGGGTCGCCGCATAGGAGGCGGTGATCGCTTCGTCGCTGGATGCGTCCACGCCGAGTGCGGCCAATACGGAGACGAGCACTTCGTCGCGGATTTCCACATAGGTGCCGAGCTGGTCGATATACGACGTGGAAATGCCATTGAGCTTGGCGAGCTGGATAAGAGGCCGTGCGATGCGTTCTGCGCTTTCGGTCTGCTGGGTCTGTGTCATAGGTCCCTTCTTTCCGCGCCGTTTGTGACGGCTGACATGCTACATTGCTTGCGATTGCCGCAGCTTCGATGCTGGTGGCATTCGCACCAAAGATAACTATATCACGGTATGATATCGTTTTCAAAGCGTGTTTTGCGGTAAGAGAGTGTTGCTATATTGCGATTTTGCTCTAATTTCAGGAATATAGATAACCGGAATTGTTTTTCCATATTGACTATCGTTTGCAATACGAAGGCGCAGCGCTCCGCATTGCAAACGATTATTCCAACGGGGCATTGCTCGTCTGCTACTCGGCTTCGAGAATTGCAAAGCTTTGCAGACCTAGACGCAGCGAAGTGCCGCTAATTTCGTTTTCGCCGATGCTGAAAATCGTCCGATAACTACCATCTGGTAACTGCAAAGCTTTGCAATCGCGGCTTGGATTGACGGCTATGATCAGCTTCTGCAGGTGGGTGGAACGCTCGAAAACGAACACTCTATCGCGTTCGATTGCATGGAACGTAGCCCCCGACCGCAAGGCGTCGCATTCCCCCTTGACGTGGAGTATGGAGCGCACCGTATGCCACAGTGATTCGGCGTCGGCCTGCTGTGCGGCGACGGTCGGGGCGTCGGCGGACGGGTCGGCGGGCAGGTAGCTGCCACCGGTCACATCGCCAGCCCGAGTGTCCGATTCTGCAGAATCGGACACGTGAAGTGCTCCGGATGCGTCGTTCGCATCCCACTGCATCGGTGTGCGCGAACCGGTGCGCACGTAGCCGCCTTCTTTGCCGGGCAGTGCGCGGTATCGCATGCCGATTTCGTCGCCGTAATACAGGAACGGCACGCCCGGCATCGCGAACAGCGTGCAGTATGCCAGGGCGATTTCGCGCTGCGACAGTCGCGGCGCCACGCGTGCGGTGTCGTGGTTGCAGGTGATGAAATTAAAATTTCCGTCGGCCGTTTCCGCTTCGCGCAGACGCGGCTCGTACTCGTCCAGGAATTCGCTGATCGGCGTGCCGGAATCGGCGTTGAAATAGCTCTTGTCGCCCTTGCGGCTCAACGGGTCGTCCACGTTGCGCAACAGCATGTTGTAGCCGTTGGGAACGCCGTCCCAACGCCAATCGAGATAGAAATCCATGTCGAAGCCGGCGGCCATCGACTCCTCTGGCCGTCCCCATTCCGAAACGAACGCGGCTTCGGGGAAGGCCGGGCGGATCCGGGCGAACATGTACTGCCAGGTGCGGATGGTGTAAGGCTTGCCCTCATCGTCCTTTTTGACGAGGCTGTCGGCCATATCCACGCGGAAGCCGTCTGCGCCACGGGAAAGCCAGAACCGCATGACGTCCACCATCGCGTCGCAAGTGGCCTTCGCGTCCGGACCAAGGGCTGGCTTCTGCCAGCTACGTTCGGGGTGCGCGAAACCGTAGTTGAGCGCCGGCTGGCATTTGAAGAAGTTCAAGATGTAGGTACCGTTGCGGGGCGATTCGCCGCCGATGAATGGCAGTCCGTCGCCACCGGAGATCCATGAGTCTGTCCAGATGTAGCGGTCGGAATAATTGTTTCGTTCGACCTTGCAACTGCGGTGGAACCACTCGTGTTCCTCGCTGGTGTGGCCTGGCACGAGATCGAGGATCACGTGCATGTCGCGCCGGTGGGCGGCGTCGAACAACGCAATGAGATCGTCGTTGGTGCCGTAGCGTGATGCCACCTTTTTGTAGTCGCGCACGTCGTAGCCGGCGTCTTTGAATGGCGAGTCGAAACAGGGATTGAGCCAGATCGCGTTGCATCCGAGATCCTTGATGTAGTCCAGTTTTAAAGTGATTCCGGGGATGTCTCCGATGCCGTCGCCATTGGAGTCGACGAAGGACTGTGGATAGATTTCATAAAAAATTGCGTCGGCAAGCCATTTGGGGTGGGGGTGTTTCGCGGGGGGAAGCATGAGGGTGTGTCTCCTTGATATTTCGCGGTTTGCGGTGTTTCTTTGAAACAATCATAACGCTGAATTGCAAACGTTGGCAGAAACGTGCTACACTAACAATCACTGATACATTTTTGGTGGCCCCAGTGTTGTTGGTAATCATCCAAGAACGATGATGTGAACGTATGCAGGGTTTTGGTCCGTACCATTTAACCGGAGATGTTGAGGAACACAAGGTTATGTGAGGAAAGGAAGATCAATGAAGATCGATTGGAAGAAGGCAATCGGACTTACTGCTGCCGTTTCTATGCTGGTTCCGCTCGCTGCGTGCGGTGGCTCCTCCGACGGTGGCGATAAGAACGCTTCCGGCTCCACCGAGGCCGTCACGCTGAGCGTGTGGGCCCCGCAGGAAGACCAGGCCAAGGACACCAACTGGCTGGGCAAGGTCGAAGAGAACTTCGCCAAGGCGCATCCGGAATACAATATCACGTGGAAGAATGACGTGGTCTCTGAAGGCGATGCTTCCAAGCAGGTCAGCACTGATCCGTCCGCGGCGGCCGATGTCTATATGTTCGCTTCCGATCAGTTGGGTGTTCTAATGGATGCCAAGGCCATTGGCCAGCTGGGCACCGACGCTGAGAAGCAGGTGAAGGAACAGAACGGTGACCTCGAAGTCAACTCCGTCACCGGCACCGATGGCAAGCTCTATGGCGTGCCGTACACCGACAACACGTGGTTCATGTACTACAACAAGTCCAAGATCACCGAGGATGAGGCCAAGGACTTCGATACCATCCTTTCCAAGGCCAAGGTCGCGTTCTCCCTGCAGAATTCTTGGTACATCAACGGCTTCTATGATGGCCTGAGCCTGTTCGGCGAGAAGGGCAATGATGCTGACGCAGGCATGGTCTTCCCGAAGGACGGCGCCGATATCACCTCTTATCTGGTTGATGTGGTCGCCAACCCGAACTTCTCCAACGACGATGGCGCTTCCGGCCTCGCAGCCATCAAGGATGGCTCCGCCGACGTGCTGTTCTCCGGTACCTGGTCCGCTAAGGACGTGAAGGAGGCCCTGGGTGACAACTACGCCGCCACCTCTCTGCCGACCTTCACCGTGAACGGCCAGAAGAAGCAGATGAAGTCCTTCGCCGCCACCAAGGCCGCTGCTTACAACCCGAACGCCAAGAACCCGAAGGCCGCCGCTCAGTTCGCGGCTTACCTCGGCTCCACCGAAGCTCAGAAGCTGCACTACGAGATGCGCGCCATCCCGCCGACCGACAAGTCCCTGTCCGACCTGACCACCGACGACATCGCAGCCAAGGCCCAGGCCGACACCATGGCCAACACCGCCCTCCTGCAGTCCGGTCTGTCCGGCATGAACGATTGGTGGACTCCGGCCGAAACCTTCGGCAAGGCCCTGGTCAACAAGGAAATCACCAAGGACAACGCTGCCGCCAAGTACCAGGATTGGGTCAAGCAGGCCGGTGGCAAGATCGCTGAGTGAAATCAGTAATCCTAAAAATCCAATAACTGAAGAATGCAGGTGGTTGGCACTGCCAAATCCCCCCAGCCATCCTGCAGCTTTGAGAGATGCTTCGAGTCGCGGTGTCTCTCTCCACTTTGCATAGTGGCTCACTCCTCCTCCGAGCTTTGCATTCCCGGGCAAGGTTTTTAAATTCTCCTTCCCCTTGTCCGGGAGCAAAGCTTTTTTTATCTTTCAATATCCATATGAGAGGGCAGTCGAAATGACAGCAACAACTCTTTCCCCACGGGAGATGAAGCGCCTTCGGAAGCAGGGTGCTGATTATGTTTCTCCGTCGCCTTACACGGTAAGGGCGGCGTTCCGGCGTGGTGACCTGTTCACTAAGCTTTCCGCAGTGGTGTTTGGTCTTGGCGATATCGTGCGCAAGCAGTATGTCAAGGGCATTGCCATGCTGGCGCTGGAAATCGCATACTTCGTGTTCATGGCAATCAATGGTGTGGACTATCTTTCCAAGTTGCCGACCTTGGGCACCAATGCAGGCGGCAAGAAGCTGGTCGACGGCTTCTGGGTCTACACCGAACCTGACCGTTCCGTGGTCATCCTGTTGTACGGTGTCGCCACTCTGGTTATCACCGCTGCCTTCATCGGCCTGTGGGTCATGTCCGTGCGCTCTGCATACAAGTCCCAGGTGCTGCTCGAGGAGAACGGCAAGGCTCCGAGCTTCATGGACGATGTCCGCGAGCTGCTCGATGCCAAGGCGCACGTTCTGCTGATGTTCCTGCCCACGCTGGGCATCGTCGTGTTCACCGTGCTGCCGTTGATCTTCATGATTTCAATGGCATTCACCAGCTATGACCACAAGCACCTCGTGCTGTTCCACTGGGTCGGCTTTGAGAACTTCGCCAAGGTTTTCTCCAACAGCGGCGGCACCGTTAACGCCGTACTGTTCGGACGTGTGCTGGTGTGGACATTGGTCTGGGCTTTCTTCGCCACCTTCCTGAACTTCTTCCTCGGCATGTTCGTGGCTATGATCATCAATCGCAAGACCACCCACTTCAAGGGTTTCTGGCGTGCCTGCTTCTCCATGTCCATCGCCGTGCCGCAGTTCGTGTCCTTGTTGGTCATGCACACCATGCTCCAGCCGCAGGGTGCGGTGAACCGCATGCTGCAGACGTGGGGTTGGATTGACGGCCCGTTGCCGTTCTTCACCAACGCCACTTGGGCCCGCGTCACCGTGATCATCATCAACCTGTGGGTCGGTATCCCGTACACCATCATGCAGATCACCGGTATTCTGCAGAACATTCCGGCCGATCAGTACGAAGCGGCGAAGATCGACGGTGCCAACTGGTGGCAGATCTTCACGAAGATCACCATGCCGTACATCATCTTCGTGCTCACTCCGTACCTGATCACCACCTTCACGGGCAATGTGAACAACTTCAACGTCATTTACCTGCTGTCCGGCGGCGATCCTACGCCATTGGGCGATTCCGCAGGCTCCACTGATTTGCTTATCACCTGGCTGTACAAGCTGACCGTGGACAAGCAGGATTACAATCTCGGTGCCGTGATCGGCATCATGACCTTCGTCGTGTTGGCCATCGTTTCGCTGATCACCTACCGCAATTCCGGCTCCTATAAGAATGAGGAGGCATTCCGATGAGCAACAAGCATTCCGCAACCAAAGTGGAAAGCCACGGCCTTCTGCACGACCAGAAGATCCGCCGTATCACCGGCGACGTGTTCGCCCACTTGTTCCTGGCCATTCTGGCCGTCATCTGGCTCGTCCCAATCGTATGGGTGTTCGCGGAGTCGTTCAATAAGAACACCGCCCCGTACACCAGCTCCTTCTTCCCGAAGGAGTGGACTCTGGACAACTATAGGGTGCTGTTCACCGACCGCAACGTGTTGGACTTCCCGAAGATGTTCGGCACCACGTTCATCATCGCCTGCTTCACCTGTGCGATTTCTCTGATCTTCGTGCTCTCTGTGGCATACTGCATGAGCCGTATGCGTTTCCGTGTGCGCAAGACTTTCATGAACGTTGTGCTGATTCTTGGCATGTTCCCGGGTATCATGGCCGTCACCGCCATCTACTTCATCTTGAAGGCCTTGGGCCTGTCAAGCGGCACCATGACTACCGTGGCGTTGATTCTCGTGTACTCCGCCGGTTCCGGCGCTGGCTTCTACGTGATGAAGGGCTATATGGACACCATTCCGACCTCGCTGGACGAAGCCGCCCTGCTCGACGGTTGCACCCGTTTCCAGGTGTTCCATAAGATCATCATCCCGATCTGCAAGCCCATGATCGTCTACCAGGCCATCATCGGCTTCCTGACCCCGTGGCTCGACTTTGTCATGGCCAAGGTGATCTGCCGTACGCAATCCAACTACACCGTGGCATTGGGCCTGTGGCTCATGCTGCAGAAGGAATATATCCAGAACTGGTTTGCCCGCTTCGCCGCGGCCGCGGTCGTGATCTCCGTTCCGATCGCCATCCTGTTCATTGTGATGCAGCGCTTCTATCAGGAGTCCATGTCGGGCTCCGTGAAGGGCTGACGGAAAGGTAACGCAATAATGACGCTCGTAGACAACTTTGCACAGCCGAACACGAGCGTCGCCGAACCGTTCCCGCTTTGTTTGGAACGGCCTCTGGGTGCCGTGGTTGCTCAATCCGGCACCCAGTTCGCTCTCTGGGCTCCTTCCGCACAAAAGGTGACCCTGAGACTGTTCTCGCGTGGCTCCATGGGGGAAAGCGGCGACGCTCTGATTGGACAGTACACGATGCGTCCGGAATCCGACGGTTCCTGGACGTACGATTTCGCCGACAACAAGCACGGCGTGTATTACGACTTTTTGATTGAACGCGATTGCGGTTCCGTGGACCGCGTCGCCGATCCGTGGGCGCGCGGGGCCGGTGTGAACGGCCGGCGCAGCATGGTCGTGGACTTCAGCCGCACCAATCCGGATGGTTGGTACCGCGACCATATGCCGGACGTGCCGCTTGCGCAGACGGTGGTCTGGGAAACCCATGTGGGCGATTTCAGCAATGATCCCGCCGGCGGTTTCCCCGAATCGCATCGGGGCAAGTACCTGGCGTTCACCGACGACGGTACGTCTCTGGACGGGCATCCCGACTTTCCCACGGGCGTCGCATATCTCAAGAAACTTGGCGTCACCGCGGTGCAGCTCATGCCGATTTACGATTTCGGTTCCGTGGACGAAGAGACCTGCGATCGCTACAACTGGGGGTACGATCCGGTCAATTACAACGTGCCGGAAGGCTCGTATTCCACCAATCCGTTCGACGGGTCGGTGCGCATCCGCGAAGTGAAGCAGATGGTGCAGGCGCTGCACAACGCCGGCATCAAAGTGATCATGGACGTGGTCTACAACCACATGTTCTCGCCCGATAATTGGTTTGAGCGGTCGGTGCCGGACTATTTCCTGCGCCGTAAGCCCAACGGCGCGCTGGCCAACGGATCCGGCTGCGGCTGCGATATGGCCACCGAACGCAAGATGTTCCGCCGGTTCATCGTGGAATCCGTGACGTTCTGGGCGCGCGAATACCACATGGACGGCTTCCGTTTCGACCTGATGGGTCTGATCGACGTGGACACCATGAATGCCGTGCGTGCTGCTCTGGATGAGATTCCCGGCCGTGGACGCGACATTCTCATGTACGGCGAACCGTGGTCCGCGGGCGCCACCGCGCCGCTGCCCAGCGACACCGTGCTGGCTGACAAGTCAGGCCTGTCGAAGCTTGACAGTCGCATCGGCCACTTCTGCGACACCACGCGAGACACCATCAAGGGCCATGTGTTCTTCTCGGACCGCCCGGGTTATGTGAACGGTGGCATGCACGAGAACGTAGCGGCTGCGCGTGAGGCCGTGGACGCGTGGCGTCGCGGCAAACATTCGGAAGGAGTGGCAGGCCAGGTCATTCAATACGTGTCCGCGCACGACGACCTCACGCTGTGGGACAAGTTGTGCGCGAGCTTTGCGGCTGGTTCGTTGGGCAGCACCGTGGCCGAAGGCGTTAACGAAAATACCGTGGATGTGCCAAAAGTCATGTATGACGCCGATTTCTCGGCGGAAGGGCTGGCCGGTGTCGGTCCGCAGATTGCGGCCGCGCTGACCGACGTGATGGACGCCAACAAGCTGGCTGTGGGTATCACGCTTACCTCCGCTGGCATCCCGTTCATGCTGTCCGGCGAGGAGTTCGCACGTACCAAATTCGGCAGCTCTGATTCTTACGATTCCGCCAAAGAGCTTAACTGGCTCGATTGGAACCGTGCATGGCAGAAGCGCGATTTGATTGAGTATTACGCGAAGTTGATTGCATTGCGCAAGTCTGATCCACAGTGGTTCGACGGCAATCGCAATATCGTCGATACGGAAGGCGACGAACTCGTGTTCCGCGTCGGCGATTATCTGATGGCCGCCAATCCAGGCAGACACGTCGGCGTTATTGACGTGGCCGTAACGGGTTTGGAACCGATTGGCGGAATACGGAGATACTGGTGTGGTCTCGGCTCGTCCGTCAGTCCGGTGGAAGGCAATGTGAGCGCAGGTGATGGCGATTATTTGATTGTTCCACCGCATACGTTTGCAATCTGGCGGTTGCAGTAATACTCTCAGTAGGGAAGCTACAAAACGGCGACCGCAAAGCTGCGGTCGCCGTAACCGATACGGCAATGGGGCCGGAAAACCAGAAAGGATACGAGAAGTGGGAGCCGGAGCTCATAATCCACGATATGAGGTGGTATTTTTCGACCTCTACGGGACGTTGATCGACATTCGTACAGACGAACAGAGCGAAACCGCCTGGCAGGCGCTATATGACTGCGTTTGCGAACTGGGTGCCGACTACGAATCGGTCGACGAAATGCGCGAACGCTTCGAAAAACTTGAGGCCCGCGAAATGGTCCATCAAGCCGATCGTGCAATCGTCCGTAACGGATGGGATGAATTCGATATCCTGCCGGTCTACCGGTCGCTGCTGATGAACCGTAGTGAGGAGGCTGAAAAGAAACTGGCACTGCCGCAAGCCGCGCTGAAAGCCGCATGGGCGTTCCGGCAGGGCAGCACCAGCATGATCCGCCTGTATCCGGGCGCACTCGACATGATCGAAGCATTGCAGGAGGCCGGCGTCGTCGTGGCGCTGCTAAGCAACGCACAAGCCTGCTATACTCGCCCCGAACTGGAAATGACCGGCTTGGCGAACGTACTGGACGACGTGATTATCTCCAGCGAAGAGAAAATCCGCAAGCCTGCCCGCGACTTGTACATGTTGGCTCTCGACCGCGAGTTCGTAATCGCAAAAAACGCGCTCATGGTGGGCAACGATGAAGCAAACGATATTATCGGAGCCAATTCCGCCGGTCTCGACGCAGCATACTTCCGTACGGAAATTTCGCCGATGAGCGACCCGCCCAAGTCGGAGCATGCGGTATGTTCGTTTACCGGTGCCGACTACGACGGTCTGCTGAAATTCGTGCTGAACGCGTGAAACGCGCGTAGGTTGCGTCTTGGGCGTACTGGGCGTCTTGGGCGCACGAAAGGCCGTATGCGGAACTGAGGAGGACATATGGAAAGCTATGTCGAGCAGGGTGCTGGAGCTGATTCGATTGAACAGATCGGATTCGGCGGCGCTCGCCGTACCAAGAAGAAGCACCGCGGACTGACGGTGTTCCAGCTCAAGGTCATCGGCGCTGTGGCGTTGGCTCTGTCAGCTGGTAGCACCACCATTGTGCCGCTGTTTTTCGGTTCCGACGTCAATAATATGACGTCGCTGACGGCGATGGTCTTAAGCGAGGTCGTATCTTGGTTTGCTATTCCGATTTACGCGTGGCTGCTGGTGCAGGGTTTCCGTGAAACACATAGTCGCGTCGCGTACGGCCTGCAGCTGTTCATCCTCGCCGTGGTGTGTGAGGTGCCGTACGACCTCTGCACGTCGCATAAGGCTTTCGATTTTGGCTCGCAGAACCCTGTTTTCGGTCTGTTCATCGCGTTCGTTGTGCTTGCCGTGTTGGATTGGGTGGCGGCGCGCTACCAGAAGTCAATGAAGATTGTGCTGTCGGTCGGTCTGGTGTTGATCGGACTGTTGTGGGATCTGCTGCTGCGCGTCGGCCTGCGCCAGCATATGATGAGCGTCGGCTCGGTGACGCTTGGTTTCGTGCTGATTTTCACGTTGATGCGCCAGCATGAGAATTCGATGATGTTCACTGCCGGCCTGTTTGGCGCGGTGATGATGATTATGCCTGGCATTGGCGTTGCATTCGTGCATTATTACAACGGCGAGTTGGGTTATAAGCGGCAGTGGACGAAGTGGGCTTTTTACGCGGCTTATCCAGTTATTTTGATATTTTGTGCTATTGGTGCAACATTAGCGTGATTTTTGACAACGTTCGCAGTATAATAGTAGCAATATGGGAGAGCATTGCCGCTCGGGCAAGTGTTTCCAAGGCTGGGAACGTTTGTGATTATGATGCAGAAACCGCAAAGGGGTTGAGAGATGGATAGAGCAGGCATTCGCGAGGTGGCCAAGGCCGCGGGTGTGTCGATTTCCACGGTGTCGCGCGCGTTCACGCGTCCGGAACTGGTGTCCGAACGTACACGTCGCAAGGTGCTGGAAACTGCCGACAAGCTTGATTTCAACATCTCCCGTTCCGCCACGTCGCTGAAATCCGGCCAATCGTACCGTGTGGCGATGCTGATGAATGAAGAGATCACTAGCTGGTTCAATACGGAAGTGTTCGCTGGAATCGAATCCGTCATGCATAATGCCGGGTATGACGTATCGCTGTTCCAGCATGTCGACACCGCCGAAAATCGCAAGGAATTCTTCACGAATTTGCCCGTCCGCCGCAACGTGGACGCCGTATTCGTAACGTCGTTCGGCGTGGATCCGAAGGAAATCCAGCAGCTCAAACGCATCCACGTGCCGATCATCGGCATCAATACGCCGACGCAAAGCGGCTTCGACGCCACCATCTCCATCGACGATGAGGACGGCATGTTCACCGCCGCCCAGCATCTGATCAATCTGGGGCACAAGAATATCGTGTACGTGTGCTCCGATGCGGTCGATTCCATTAATTCCTCCATCGATGCGCGAGGACAGGGCTTCATCCGCGCCTGCAAGACGATGGGGGCCTCCCATGACTTCAAGTGGCGCGTCGTCTCTGTGCCGCGTGGCAAGACCTTCGCCGACTCGGCGTTGACCGCGCTGCTTGCGTTGGACGAGTTCCCGGACGCGATCTGCTGCCAGATGGATATGATGGCGATTCCGCTGGTGTTGCGTTTGGAACGTTACGGCCACCACACGCCGAGTGACTATTCGATTATCGGCTTCGACGATTCGCCGTACGCCGACACTGTGAACCTGACCACCATGCGCCAGGATCCGTATGCGATGGGTCGCGCGGCCGCACAAAAGGCCATGAAGCTTATCGAAGGCAAGCCGCTTGAGAATGCGCATGAGATTGTGCGCGCCCAGCTCGTACTACGCGGCACCGATTCCGTGTACGGCACTGGCCGCTGAGAGCCGAGTCTCATTACCCTTCCGCAGCCCGTCAATGCCGACGGGCTGATTGTGATGGCCTGGGGTGGATTGATAAGGGATACCCCCACTGTAGTCACGGTGTGTGGCATACGTTTTCAGGAAAAAATGAAACAATTTGCAGTGATGTGTTTCATGACACGCCAATCGGGGGCTGATGAATGATGAATTTCATTCAATGATCAGCATGTGTTTTTGATTTTGCAATCGTTGACAAACCTTTGAATATCAGGCTTTAAAGCGTTGTCCCCGTGAGAGGGGGCGAAAAAACGTATCGGGGGAGGGGGGGTGGGTTCTTTCTGTTTCATTTTGTTTTCATAACTGCAAAGGTTATCATATTGAACCGTAGGTCAGAGAAAAAGGGAAAACAGAGGTTTCCGGCTGTGTTGCCGGAGATGGGAACAGCGTAGAAGCTATACGTAAAACAGAAGTGATAACGGCATTATGCAAAGGATATCAACCCTCGAGTTGAGGGGCTCAGAAGGGTGAACACTTTGCGGATAGGGGACAAGATGAGGCAATGGCGTAATGGTGCCGGCAACGCACCACGACACTATGCAGGAACGCGATCGGCAACCGGTTGCGCGCTTTCGCGTACCCGCTCCCTGACCGCCGCCGCCATAGCGGTAGCCATGATGGCCACCGTAGCAGTAACTTCCCTCCTCCCCGCCTACAATGCCAAGGCGGACGAAAGCAGCTTGGCGGATGGTTCCAAGTGCACTCCAACCTCTTACACGCTGGGCGACGCTTCTGGCATGGCTAGCGAGGATACGGGTGTGGCAACCTACGTAGGTCGTGACCTTTACATCGGTAAGAACACGAACGGTAAGGCAAATATCAGCAATGAGAATGATGTTGATGGCTCGTATGCAGTAGAGGCCGAGGGCCTTACCGTGGTCAACGGCAAGCTGGTCATGAAGCCGTTGAAGGATTCATGGAAGGCTCCGAATTCTTCTGGCATCTATTCGAGTGCCGGTTTCCGTTGGGGTACCGTGGGTTTCGGTTCGCAGTTCCGTCCTAGCGACAGGAAAACCGTGCTTGCGGTCGGTGGTGCCAACTCCGGTATCAACAGCCTTTCTTCGGGTAATGTGCAAGGTAACGTCGGCGCATATGGCAAGGGCGGCTTTGTCGGCCAGAGCTACACGGCATGGGATTCCAAGAATAGCTACAAACCTGTGGCAAGTTCCGCTCAAGGTTACCAATACAAGGCTTCTATCGCCGGCAGTGAGACCAAGTGGAGCAACAACACGAGCCGCTCTTCTATCGTGGCCGCTCAGGGCGATTGGCAAAAGAACAATGACGTCACCTTCAACGCAGCAGACCCGTTGAAGGACGTGAACGGCACCGATTACACGAACTATACGGAAGCCAACCTCAAGACCAAGCTTTCCGCCCCCTTGTCCAAACTGGAGGACACGGGTACCGTCAATGCCTCTGGAGAGGCGTCGGAAGGCACCGCCACCCGTTACAAGTACAACTACGATAAAACGACGGATCCCGTCAGCTTTCAGTTCACCTATAATGGCGGCTCTACCACCGTCGATGGCCAAAGCGTAAAGAACAACGAGAAGCTCATCACCTTCACCGGAGACGGCAAATCCGCCACGCAGGTGTTCTCTCTCACCAGTGAGCAGCTTTCCTCCGCCGGTTATCGTGGTGTCGATTTCAAATTCGTCAACATTCCTAAAGACGCCTCCATCGTGATCAATGTGTCCGGCGACAACATTGACTTCCATACCGGCTGGCGTTTTTGGTGGGACAAGACCGACATCGGTGGCGGTTTCTCCAAGGCGGAAACGGATGAAGTCCGTAAGCTGTACTCCTCCGTGGCTCAGAAGATTATGTGGAACTTCAAGGACGCCAAAAACGTTACCATTCGCGGCGGCGTGGCCAATGAGAGCAACAGCGAGATTGACGGCAACTATCAGTCCAAGAACACCACTGATGATCCTGCGGCCGCAATGCTCGGCAGCATCCTCGTGCCGAACGGCAGCTTCGAATCACACGTGAGCACCAATGGCCGTGTGTACGTCGGCCAGGACTTCATGATGTACAATCCGACCGCAATCGCATATGAGAACGATAAAGCAGGTTGGGAAGGCAAGACCGCCTCCGTGCTCAACATGGACCAGGAGCGCCACAACCTGCCATGGAACGGCCAGATGACCGCCAAATGCCCGGCCATCCAGTGGAACAAGGCGAACTCCGCTGGCGAAGCGTTGAAGGGCACCACTTGGAATGTGTACGGCACCCTTGAGGCTGCAAAGGCTGAAACATCTTCCTTGGGCACCATCACTGATGGCGAGTTCACCGATGGCAATGACGCGGATGGCACCATCAAGTTCGAAGGCGTCGCCAAGAGCGCCAAGTACTTCGTGAAAGAGTTCGCTACCAACAGCACTGAATACACGAAGGTTAATCCGTATATCTATCAGATCAATACCGGTGACGATGAAGACACTCACACGAATATTGTGCACGTGTATGACGCCGACGGTAATGAAGTCTCCGGCAGTAATGCGGATAAGAAGCTGACCGATTCCAGAGCGATTATCAACGAGAAGGAAGGTGCCACGCTGGAATGGTCGAAGGTCGACGCTTCCGACCACCCTACCAAGGTGCTGTCCGGCTCTGAATGGCAGTTGCAGAAGAATAATGGCTCTAACGAGGCGTATCAGATCACGGATTCCACCAAAGCCGTCGATAAGGTTACGATTCAGTACAATGGCAATGTCGTCCCGACTGAAGGTATTTCGCTAACCTACAATGTTGCTGTTGATTTGACCGCAATTGTCACTGGCACGGACGGTGGCACGGATGGCGTACCTCAGGCCGTGAAATGGAGCAGTAGCGATCCGGCTGTTGCATCGGTGAACGATGGCACGGTACTCGGCTTGAAGAACGGGGCAGCCACAATAACCGCATGCTCCGTTGCGGATAGCGCGAAGTGCGCGACGGCAACCATTACCGTCACCGGTGCTCCTGCCGATACGAAGAACACCACCACGTTCTACTTCAAGGCGGATGGTTACGCTTCCGGCAACACGAAACTGCGTTATCGTCTGTTACCTGCGGAAGGGAATGAAGGTTGGAGCACAGAGGGCACGGATCCTGTGCTGTCCAATGTTACCAATTGTTCCGGCTGGCTGAGTGTTACGATTGACAACCCTGGCCTTAAAGCTGTGGAATTCCTGTTCTACCAAGGTGATAGTTGGTATCACAGTGACAGTGCAAGTAGCAGTTCGAACTTTACTCTTTCGGCGGGTCAATCGGCAGTGGCCGTACAGGACTATAAGGCTGTCAACGGTGCTCCTTCCGGCTGCAGTACCGGCGGCGGCTCCGGTAGCGGCGGAAGCACCACCACCGGTACCGTCACCATCTCTGGCTCTACGGAGGTTGGCCTCAACAAGTCCATCAAGTTGAAGGCCACTACAGATCCGGCCAACGATACCATCACATCGTGGTCCAGTGGCGACGCCAGTGTTGCTACTGTAACGAGTGACGGTAAAAACGCTACCGTTGTCGGCAGGAAGGCCGGCAGGTCCACCATTACCGTGGTGACCTCTTCTAACGCCATGGCTTCCGTCACCATCACAGTGAGGGATGACTCCACCATCAACGTGTACTTCCAGAAGTCCACGGTCAATTGGAAAGAGTACTACCTGCATTATCAGCCAAAGACCGGCACGAACTGGCCTGCGGTCAAGATGACGGATGCGGGCGATTGCAGTGGCTACGTGGTTGCGAGCATCCCGAAGGCGAACGTTGCAGCGAATCACGGCTATTACTTCCGCAATGGTAATAGTCCGAACAGCGATGGTTGGTACAACAGCAACGGTCAAAACGCGGAAGGTGATCCGTTCAAATTCTGGAGTGGCACCTACACCGACATGTACGTGAACACCAATTCCGACAAGCAGCCAACGAAGCCGAAGAGTTGTCAGTTCGCCTCTTCTGCCGCCAAGGTGAGGGCTCGCGTGTCCACTGCGGTGCTGAAGTCCAGCAAGACAGATGTGATCGCCGTCAACGATGCCGAGGGTTCCGGCACGAGTGCGGCTCCCATCGTCTACTCCTGCGGCGACGCCAAGGGCAAGTGCGATATGGACACTAGGGCTGGCTATTTCAAGGTGGTCGACCTTGAAGACGGTACGTACACGCTCACCGAAACGGTTGCGCCGAACGGCTACAGCATCGCCGGTCCGTATACGGTGACGATTACGACCACGAATGGCGTTACATCGGTTTCGATTACGAATGCTACTGGCGGTTCGATTGCCAATAACAAGATTCCGAACATCCGCAATACCGGCACGATTTCGTGGAACAAGGTTTCCTCGGATTCCAACAATGACAAGAAGCTTTCCGGCTCGGAGTGGAAGCTGACGAAGACGAAGAACTTCGGCTGGAATGCGACTACTGGCAAGGCTGAGTACGCCGACATCGCTTCTGATCAGCAGAAGCCGATTGCGATCACCGACTGTGTGCCTGCCGAAAACAAGGCTGCGGCGGAGACCACTTGTTCCGCGCCGGCAGGCGCTGCGGAAGGCCAGCCGTACGACGTCGACCCTGCTGCCGGCCAGTTCAAGCTAAAAGGCTTGGAGTGGGGTACGTACACGCTCGTCGAGACCAAGGCGCCTGACGGTTACGATATCGATTCCACCGTCCGCAAGTTCACGTTCGGCCCGGCTACCGGTACTGATGGTACTGGCCAGTGGAATTCGAACGGTGTTGCGTCGGCCGCTGGCGATGCTACCGGCGATTTCACGACTTCCTCTGCGAATTACGACTCCTCAGTGTTCAACTTCTCGGTTGGCGACATCAAGAATCAGCCGGGGGTGGTGTTGCCGGCGACTGGTGGAACTGGCAACTCTTGGATTTACGCGACGGCGATGGCCGTGGCGTTGATAGGTGTTGTTGCGGCTGGAATGGCCCTCAAGGTCAGGAGGCGGCAATGATGAACTCGTCTAGGAGAAGGGGGACTGGACCGTAGCGTAGCGACCCAATGCCCACTAGGCAATAACTGAATACACATAACTGAAGATTTCCAAGATTTCAAACAAATAAGAAAGGGAGAACAATGAACAAGGTTCTCAAAGGCCTCGTAGCCGTGGCAGCCACCGCGGCAATGGCCGTCGCCGGTTTCGCCGGCGCCTCCACCGCCATGGCGGATGACCCAACTGGTGGTATCGCGGTTGAAGCCAACGATACCCACACCTATTCCGTCTACCAGATTTTTACTGGTACGTACGGTAGTGATGGTTCTCTTGGCAACGTTGCAGCTGGCCAGAACTTCAAGACCGCGAATGGAGCTGGTGATGGCGGCACTAATCTGTCAGCCGCTGATGCTGCCAAGAAGGTGGCTGGGCTTGAGAGCAGTGCCTCCGATTCGATGAAGCTTGAAACTATCAACAAGTTCGTTGATTTGACTGGCGATGCATACGGCACAGTATCGGCCGCAGCTCAGCTGAGCAAGGTCCCGGCTGGTTATTACCTCGCCAAGGACAAGGACACTGTGACCGGTAATGATGCAGCTACTTTGTACATTGTCAAGGTTGTTGGCAATGAAGTCGTGACCATCGCCCGCAAGGCCGATAAGCCGACCTTCGAGAAGAAGGTCCAGGATGCCAACGACTCCGAAGGCACTACCACTGGGTGGCAGGATTCTGCTGACTACGACGTGAACGATACGGTTCCATTTAAGCTGACCGCCACCTTGCCGACGGACAAGGACGATTTCGCGGCGTACAAGACCTACAAGCTGGTCTTTAAGGATACGCAGTCGGCTGGTTTGACTTATCCGGAGGCTTCTGGCTTCATTGTTAAGTATGAGGAAACCGTCGTTCCGGCGAGCCAGTACACCCTGACTCTGAACCCGACTACTACCACTGCTGATAGCACGTTCACCCTCACCATCAACGATGTCAAGTCTCTTACTGATTCCGAGGGTCAAGCCATTGCTGTTGCTGAAGGTGGCAAGTTCACTGTCGAATATGCATCCACGCTGAACAAGAATGCTGTGATTGGTTCTGCGGGTAACCCGAACGAGGCTAAGCTCGAATACTCCAACAATCCGAACTACACTGGCGATGGTGCAGGCTCTCCGACTGGTGGGACTCCGAAAGATAAGGTCATCGTCTTCACCTACCAGCTGAACGTCAACAAGACCTTCGATCAGGGTGACCCGGCGGAAAGTGATATGCCGAAGTTCACGCTGTACAAGAAGTACAAGAATGGCGAGAGCGAGGACTGGAATAAGGTCGGTAAAGAGATCGCTCTGACGAGGGGCGGCACCGAGGGGCATTTCACCTACACTGGATCTTTCTCCCGCATTGATGATGGCGAGTACAAGCTCGTGGAGACCCACACTCCGGCAGGCTATAACACTGCTGCTGACACGCTCTTCACCATCACTGCTGACCACGATGTATTGTCTGACAATCCGGCGCTGACTTCTCTGAAGATTAATCAGACTGACGGTGATAAGACGAATGGTACCGTTCAGGCCGACGTCGTGAACAAGAAGGGCTCCAACCTCCCGTCCACCGGTGGCATGGGCACCGTGCTGCTGTACGTGGCTGGCATCGCCGTGTTCGTGCTTGCTGGCGCGACCCTGGTGATGGCTCTGCGTCGTCGCAATGCCTGATCCTCCGGATTCCATAAGAATCTGAAGTAACCATGCGAAACCCGTGAGCCGCGTTGACGCAAGTCAGCAGCGGCTTACGGGAATCGCAATACATAATTTAAAAACTAAAAATTAAATAATAACTGAACCCACATATGCTGGGCTGGACCACCTCAATCCCTTGTACACTGCCTAATTTTCTTGAGTATCCAGCCTGGCTCCATATATTTTCCGGTTTGCCGTTGGGGGCGAATCGAACATGCTTACTTTCCAATCCACAGAAGAGGGGTCGGCAATGAAGGAACGCACGATCGCAAGCCGCGTCATCGCCGCATGCTGCGCAATCGCCGCCACATTCGCCGCGGCAGCCTGCGCACTCCATACTCGCGATGCCGTCGCGGCTCCAACAACAGACTCTGCCAGCGGCAGCATCGCCATTTCTTACCAACACAAAAGCTCGGACTCCGAAACGGGTAGCGATTCCACCGACTTCGCCATTTCGGACGCCAGCTTCAACCTCTACAAAGTCGGACAGATCCCGGCAAGCGGCGGCGCCACCTTCGAACCCGTCGCACCATTCACCGACTCCACCGCGTACCCCGTCGACTGGTCGAAGATGACCGGCAAGGACGCGCAGGTGTGGCGAGACATGGCCAACACGCTCGCCGGACTCATCGCAGTGAACAAACCCGACGCCACGGCAACCGGTGTCACCAACGCTTCCGGACACCTGACCTTCACCGGACTGTCCGACGGCTTGTACCTGGCCGTGTCCGACAGCGTTGACGTGAAGGTCACCAACGCTTCCGGAAAGAACCAGACATGGACGTGCTCTTCCGGCAGCATGCTCGTCGCAGTGCCCGAAGACGGCGTCTCCGGCGGGTCGCGTGTGCTGAGTATCGAACCGAAAACCGAATGTGTGGCGCAACCGCCGAAAACCGTGGAACGCACCGTGCGCAAAATCTGGAATGACCGGAACAATTCCGACGGCAAGCGCCCCGAATCCATCACCGTGAAACTCCTGCGCGACGGCGAGCCCGTGGAAAACGTGAAGCTGAACGAGTCCAACAAGTGGACGCATTCGTGGACGGATCTCGACGCGGACCACGAATGGACCGTGGTCGAAGCGGCGGTGCCCGACGGCTACACCACCATCTCCGATGTGGAAGGCGACTCCACTGAAATCACCAACACGCACACGCCACCCACCACGCCGGACCAGCCGCACACCGGCGCCGACGTGCAGCAGGCCGCTTGGATTGCCGTGGCCATCTTGGGCGCTGGTTTGGTGCTGCTGATCGTTGCCAAGACGGCTTTGCGGAAGCGGGCGTAGCATAAATAACGTGACGGATGAATCGGACGCCAAGCCAGCTGCGCAAGTCGAATTGGATGCGCAGGTTAAACCGGGTGCGCAGGTTAAACCGGCTGCCAAGCATAAGAAATCGAATGCGCTGCTCAATGTGATGATTGCCATTTCCGCAATCGCCATGATCGGCGCGCTGGGCCTCATCGCGTATCCGACATTCAGCGACTGGTGGAACCGCATGCACCAGTCATACGCCGTAGCAGGCTACGTGGAACAAACCAAAGACATGTCCGGCGCCGAACGCAAGGCCATGCTGAAAGCGGCGCACGAATACAATGAACGGCTCGCCGCGAACGGCGATCGGTGGCACATGACCGACGCGCAGAAGCGCGAATATGATGAAACGCTCGACGTGACCGGCACCGGCATCATGGGATACGTGACCATCCCGCGCATCAAAGTGAAACTGCCCGTCTACCACGGCACCAGCGACGGCGTACTGCAGATCGCCGCCGGACACCTGGCCGGAACCTCGCTGCCAGTAGGCGGAGCGACCACGCACGCGGTGGTCTCCGGACACACCGGCCTGCCGTCCGCCCGGTTGCTGACCGGCTTGGACGAGCTGCAAAAAGGCGATACCTTCGCATTCCACGTGCTCGACGAAACCTACACGTACCAAGTGGACCAGATCTCAGTGGTGCTGCCGAGCGAAATCAGCAAGCTGAATATTGAGTCCGGGGCCGATTACGCGACGCTGATCACCTGCACGCCGTACGGTGTCAACTCACACAGGCTGCTCGTGCGCGGGCACCGGATTCCGAACCCCAAAGTGCCAGACAAGACGCAATACGACGAGCCGGGCGAAATGACAGCCGTGGCGGCTGCGGTGATCGGACTGCTCGTGTTTGTGGCTGGCTGCGCTTTTGTGGGGCTCGCGCGGCTATGGCGACGCTCCTGGATTGTGCGGCACGGGTTGTGCGCCGGGGCCGGCGCGCGCCATTCGTCTGGTGTTCGGGGGTAGTGTCTAGCCTAGCGCCGCCGCAGGCCGGTGACATCGCTTCTCCGGTGTGCGGGGGTGTGCGTCTGGTCGTGCTCGGTATGTGGTGCGTGGTGTTTGTGTGCTTGTGGTACGTGTTGCGTTTCAGTGTGTGTACTTGTGTTTGCGTGCGTGTGCATGTCTGATGTTGCGCAGGGGTGTTGTTGCGGTGCGCATATGGCCTGAATCGTGCTGAAGCATGGGTTGTGAGCGGATGGGGGTATTATTCGGCCTGTTTCGGACGCTTTTGATGCCCCTTTTGCTCATGACTTGCGGTTTTGACGGTTTTGGCGCGGTTGTGAGCGGATGGGGGTACGATTCTGGATGTTTCGGGCTGTTTTGATGTTGGGTGGCCTCCCCTTTTGCTCACGACTTGTGAGTTGGGCTGGTTTTGCTTGTCTGTGAGCGGATGGGGGTGTGATTCGGCCTGTTTCGGACGCTTTTGATGCCCCTTTTCGCTCATGACTTGCGATTTTGCCGGTCCGCGCGCGGTCGTGTGCGTACGGGGGTGTGTGCAATGGGTCTTGCGTGGGTGTAGGCGCGCGGGTGTGCCGGTGTAGGCGTGCGGTCGTGGTTTTGGCTGGATATCTGGCTTATAGATGGCGGATTTGGCCGGGCGTCCGGTGGTATCTCGCTTATAGGTGGCGGGTCGGTTTGGGCAATAGGTCGTTAGGGGGTGGCATGCATACCCCCTAGATGTCTTGTTTCCGCAAGGGGCCGCCATCTATAAGCGAGATACCATCCGTCGATCCCGCGAATCCGCCATCTATAAGCGAGAAAGCGCGTGAACCGGGCGCTGCGGCGGCGAAATCGCAAAATTATGGAATCGGCTGATTACTGCGCGCGGCAGGTGGGTAGTATCGGGCGCGGAAGACGTGGAAGGAGCTGCCATGTGTGATGAAGGGGAAACTGCGGATCGGGCGGATGCCGTACGAACGGAATCGCAAAAGATGGAATCGCGAGCGGGGGAGACGGCGCTTGATGGGTCGGCGCGCAGCATCATCGTGCTGATTGTGGTCGGCATGCTGGTGGGCGTGCTGTCGGGCACGTTCGGCATCGGCGGCGGCACGGTGATCGTGCCCGCGCTCGTCTGGCTCGGCCTGTCGCAACGCAACGCGGCCGCCACGTCCACGCTGGCGATCGTGCCGACCTCCATTTCCGGCGTCATTTCGTACGCGACCGGCGGGCACGTCGACTGGCTCGCCGCAGCTCTGCTGTTCTGCGGCATGTTCATTGGCGGACAGATCGGCAGTTGGCTGCTGTCACGGCTGCCGGAACTGGTGCTGCGGTGGATTTTCGTGGCGTTTCTCGTGTTCGTGGTGATCAATCAGGTGAGTTTTGTGCCGTCGCGCGACCACCAGATCGTCATGACGGTGGTGACCGGCATTGGCTTGGCGTTGCTGGGTGTGGTCATCGGCACGCTGGCGGGGCTGCTGGGCATTGGGGGTGGTGCGCTTGCGGTGCCGTCGCTGTCGATGCTGTTTGGCGCGTCCGACCTGGTTGCGCGCGGCACTTCGCTGTTGGCAATGTTTCCGAATTCGATCACGACCAGCGCGGCGAACTTGAAGCGCAGGCTAGCGCATGTGAAAACCGCGCTGATTATTGGCGTGACGGCGGCTGCGACCGCGCCGCTCGGCACGTGGATTGCGGGGGAGGTTTCGCCACGAGTTGGGGCGATTATGTTCGCCTGCTATCTGTGCGTGCTGCTGGTGCGGTCCGTGTTCGTGGCCGTAAAGGCCACGCGCGCGGCGCGGGTTGCGCGGGGCTGAGTGGCGCGGGCATTTTTCCCAGTGGCTGGATGATTTAGTCGCGTGAGTGGTGCGTCAGAGGTGGTTTTTATCCAGTCACTGGGATTTTTGGCGTGTGAGTGGGGTCTGAGAGGTTGGATTTATCCAGCCAGTGGGGGATTTTGGCTTGTGGGGTGCGGTGGGGGTGTTGTTTGACGGAATATGGCGATTTTATTGGCCGTATTCCCCCTGTTCATGCGGTGGATATGTTGCGGTCATCATATGGCGATGAGTGTTCATCTGCCGTTCTTCTGTAGTGCGGTGTGCGTTGGCTTGCGGCACATAGCGTGAGCAGTGGAATCGAAAGATCCAAGCAAATGCAGTTGCGGAAAGGTTCCGCATAGCTGGAAGGTATAGCCGAAAACGGGACTCCGAAATCGGGAAACCGAATCGGGAAACCGCCTCGATCGCAACGAATCGACGAAACCGGACGGCACAGACGAAACTGCATGGAAGAAAGAAGAAACATGAGCAAGCACAAGGCTCTCACGGGCGCAATCGCGGCCCTCGCCTCCGTCGCAACGCTCGGTGCGCTTGCCGCGCCGGCGCTCGCAGCTGACACCACGTACAGCCCCAACGGCAAGTCCGTTGCGGAACTGGCGCAGCACGGCGGCGCGCAACGCATCGCAGCTATCGGCAACAAAAAAGCCAAGAATGTGGTGCTGTTCATCGGCGACGGCATGGGTGATTCGGAAATCACCGTCGCCCGTGACTATCTGAAGGGTGCCAACGGCCACTTCGACGGACTTGACGCGGTCGGCCAGCCGAGCGCGTTTGGTGACGTGCAGGCTGGTACTGGTCAGTACACCACCTTCTCGGTCGGCAACGGCAGCAAGGACAGCGCTGTCGGCAAGGATGACGACGGCAAACTGGTCGCCAACCCCAATCCGGGCAAGCTTACCCCCGTAACCGATTCCTCCGCATCCGGTTCCGCATGGGCCACCGGCACCAAGACCTACAACAACGCCGTTGACGTTGATATTTACGGCAATCCGCAGCTGAACCTCTTCGAGCTGGCCAAGGCGGCCGGCAAAGCCACCGGCAATGTGACCACCGCCGAAATCCAGGATGCTACCCCGGCCGTGCTGGAATCGCATTCGTCCGAACGTGCCTGCTACGGCCCACAGGGCAAGACCGACGGCACGTCCAACAATGCCTCCAAGCAGTGCCTCATCAACCAGCTTAAGGAAAACGGCGGCATCGGCTCCATCTCCGAGCAGCTGCTCGACACCCGCGCTGACGTAACCATCGGCGGTGGTTCCAAGTACTTCCGTCAGACCGTGCAGGGTGGTGAATACAAGGGCAAGACCGTGTGGGAACAGGCCAAGGAAATGGGCTTCCAGACCGTCGAGAACGATCCGGCCGCGATGAACGCCCTGCAGTACAAGGACAACCAGCCGGTGCTCGCTCTGATGAGCGACGGCAACATGCCGACCAAGTTCGACCCGTCCAAGGCCACCGCCAAGGATCCGGCCAAGGACGCCAACCCGACCGTGTGCACGCCGAACGCCAATTGGCTCGGCAACCAGGGCTCCTCGCTCAAGGACATGACCAAGAAGGCGCTCGATTTGCTGAACGACAACCCGAACGGCCAGAAGAACGGCTTCTTCCTGCAGGTCGAGGGCGCCTCGATCGATAAGCAGGACCACGCAGGCAATGCCTGCGGCCAGATTGGCGAGACCGACGACTTCGACCAGGCCATTGCCTACGCCATGCAGAACGTGGACCTCACGAACACGCTGGTGATCGTCACCGCCGACCACGCGCACACCTCCCAGATCCTCAACGCCCAGCCGGCTTACGCACTGTCCACCGTGCTGAAGACCGCTGATGGCAACAACATGGTCGTCTCCTACGGCACCGCCCAGGACGATTCTCGCGATGCAGACGGCGGCTACAACGGCGGCGACATGGAGCACACCGGCACCCAGCTGCGTATCGCGGCTTCCGGCCCTGGCGCACAGCGCGTCATCGGCCTGACCGACCAGACCGACAACTTCTACACCATCGCTGGCGCTCTGGGACTGGCCACTTCCACCGAATCGCAGAAGGCACTGTCTGACAACGGCACTGTGAAGGTCTCTGCTGCCGACGGTAAGTTCACCGCGGACGTCGATGGCTTCAACGGCGACGCTGTGCTCAGCTACGAGCTGAAGGACAAGAACGACAAGACCGTGGCCGCGTCCGATTCCTCCACTCCGCTCTCCGGCGTGCGCGTCAAGACCGCACAGACCACTCCGATCGCGCTGGACGGCGTCACCGAAGGTTCCGAATACAAGCTCACCGTCACCGGCCGCCAGTCCGGCAAGGCCGTGACCGTCGACTTCCAGGCTCCGGCCGCCAACTCCGCCGATAAGAACAACGGCAAGCCGGGCGCTGGCAACGCTGACAAGAACGGCGTGATCGCTTCCGGCAAGGTCAACAACGATACGAAGGCCGGCCCGTTTGGCGCCGCACTGCTCGGCAAGACCGGCACCGCTGTGCTGGCTGCGGCTGTTGCGATCGCCATGCTGGTTGCCGTCGCGATGCTCATCAAGACCGCGAAGGCCGCCAAGAACGACCGCTGATTGGCTGAATAACCTCCGATAATCCCCGAAACCGCCGCCGCTGAGATGCTCCCCAGCGCCGGCGGTTTTGGGTTTTGCGCAAAGTTGAGTGAGGTGTGCTCAAGAATTTTTGCGATTTCGGGAATAATAACTTGCGATTCAAAGTTGAGTGGTGTAGGCTCAAGTTTTGGAAAGCATGAGAGACGGCAATCCGGAAACGGCGATCCGAAACTCGAGCGAAGAACGAAAAGAACGTATAGCGAACCTATTGCAAAGGAGACCAAATATGGGACGCGCAGTTGGCATCGATCTGGGTACTACCAATTCCTGCATCGCAACTCTTGAAGGTGGCCAGCCCACCGTTATCGTGAACGCCGAAGGCGCTCGCACCACACCGTCGGTCGTGGCTTTCAGCAAGTCCGGCGAGATTCTGGTCGGCGAAGTCGCCAAGCGCCAGGCCGTTACCAACGTCGACCGCACCATCAGCTCCGTCAAGCGCCACATGGGCACCGACTGGACTGTTGAGATCGACGGCAAGAAGTGGACCCCGCAGGAGATTTCCGCCCAGGTCCTGATGAAGCTTAAGCGCGACGCCGAAGCCTATCTTGGCGAACCGGTCACCGACGCCGTCATCACCTGCCCGGCATACTTCAACGACGCCCAGCGTCAGGCCACCAAGGACGCCGGCACCATCGCAGGCCTGAACGTCCTGCGTATCATCAACGAGCCGACCGCAGCCGCACTGGCCTACGGCCTTGAAAAGGGCAAGGAAGACGAAACCATCCTGGTCTTCGACCTCGGCGGCGGCACCTTCGATGTGTCCCTGCTGGAAATCGGCAAGGACGACGACGGCTTCTCCACCATCCAGGTGCAGGCCACCAACGGCGACAACCACCTGGGCGGCGACGATTGGGACCAGAAGATCATCGACTGGCTCGTCGGCGAAGTCAAGAACAAGTACGGCGTTGACCTGAGCAAGGACAAGATCGCCCTGCAGCGTCTGAAGGAAGCCGCCGAGCAGGCCAAGAAGGAACTGTCCAGCTCCACCAGCACCTCCATCTCCATGCAGTACCTGGCCATGACCCCTGACGGCACCCCGGTGCATCTGGACGAGACCCTGACCCGTGCGCACTTCGAGGAAATGCCCTCCGACCTGCTGGGCCGCTGCCGCACCCCGTTCAACAACGTGCTGCGCGACGCTGGCATCAGCGTCTCCGACATCGACCACGTGGTCCTCGTCGGCGGCTCCACCCGTATGCCGGCCGTCAAGGAGCTCGTCAAGGAGCTCACCGGCGGTAAGGAAGCCAATCAGTCCGTGAACCCGGATGAAGTCGTGGCCGTCGGCGCAGCCGTGCAGTCCGGCGTCATCAAGGGCGACCGTAAGGACGTCCTGCTTATCGACGTGACCCCGCTGTCCCTCGGCATCGAAACCAAGGGTGGCATCATGACCAAGCTGATCGAGCGCAACACCGCCATCCCGACGAAGCGTTCCGAAGTCTTCTCCACCGCTGAAGACAACCAGCCGTCCGTGCTCATCCAGGTCTACCAGGGCGAGCGTGAGTTCGCTCGCGACAACAAGCCACTGGGCACCTTCGAACTGACCGGCATCGCTCCGGCTCCGCGTGGCGTCCCGCAGATCGAAGTCACCTTC
>OAVZ01000055.1_pt1 | contig 41501 bp, 39 predicted proteins | sample 1476491 | NCBI WGS metagenome assembly OAVZ01 (sample SAMEA2580117, study PRJEB22360) | human gut metagenome | biome: human gut; feature: human-associated habitat; material: faeces | place: Denmark | collected 2008/2010 | reverse complement strand
TAAAATATGTTCTCCAATATAGGTAAAAGTACACTTTGACTAATAAGATCTATCGGCTTAATCAGAATTGTTACCAAAAACAAACAGTTCTATAAACAATAATGATTTTCCATGTAACTCTCATTCTCATTATCAGTAATTCTATTTTTAATAAATCCATTACTTAACAGACTTTCAAAAACCGCTTATTTACTACATTGATAACAATTTATCATTTAGAAAATTTTCGAAATAAATTTTACAAAAACACTTGCATTTCTCATTTAGTATGTTACAATATAGTCAACAATGATTATTCGTTAAGTATACGAATCAAAAACATTGTGGTGTAAATTATAGGCAAGTGCCTCTTTACAACTATAGGTAAGTACTCATTTAAAAGATAAGCAAGTGCTTTTTTCAAATATAGACAAGTGTCTATCTAATCAATATATAAATAAGTTTTTATTTAACTTAAACTCAAGTGAGTTACCCACCATTGCATTCACAACCAAGTGGTTATGAATATATAACTAAGTAAAAATTTTGAAATTTGATGTAAGTACAAAGGAGTATTAAAATGGCAGAATTAAAAGGTTCTAACACTGAAAAAAATCTTCAAACAGCATTTGCTGGTGAATCCCAAGCATTCCAAAAATATACATATTATGCAGCAGCAGCTCGTAAAGCTGGCATGAACGAAATCGCTGATTATTTCGAAGAAACAGCTCACAACGAATCTGCACATGCTAAAGTTTGGTTCAAAGCTCTTCATGGTGGCGACATCTCCGCTGACATCGAAGCTAACCTTCGCGATGCAGCAGCTGGTGAAAACTATGAACACACTACAATGTACAAAGATTTCGCTGACGAAGCAGAAAAAGAAGGCTTCACTGCTATCGCTTTCAAAATGCGCGAAGTTGGTAAAATCGAAGCTCGCCATGAAGCTCGTTACCTTGCATTAGCAGCTCGTGTTTCTGGCAACAAAGTGTTCCACAACGATCAACCAGTTGCATGGATTTGCGCTAACTGCGGTTACATTCACGTTGGTGAAGAAGCTCCTAAAGTTTGCCCAGTATGTGCTCACCCACAAGCTTTCTTCCAACGCCACGTTGAATCCATCTAATCTATAAGTTTAGATAAAACAATATTTTAAATACAGATATTTGATACTGCAAGTGCAGTTCTTCCTAACTGTATGTACAGACAACCTCAATAAAAAAGACGATGACTTCGGTCATCGTCTTTTTTGTGTTCTATTAGTTATATATGTATTAAGAGTCGTAAGTCATACTATTTACTATTAAAGGCTAGATGCTAATTCTTTAAATTGTCGAACCGCTTCATAAGGCTTTTCTGCATGGGCAATGGCAGATATAACGGCAACACCACAAGCGCCAGCACGGAGTACTGCCATTGCATTGTCTATGGTAATACCACCAATTCCAACGCATGGTAAGGTTAATCCTTCTGCCTGTAGTTCAGCTATACGTTCCGAGCCGCATGGTTCTTGCGCATCAGGCTTGCTACTAGTTGTATACATAGGACCTACGCCTACACAATCAGCATACAGTACATCTGTCTTATGGAGTTCCTCTATGGAATGGATGGATATCCCCACTACCTTATGACCTACGATATTACGCACATCTTCTAAGCACATATCGTCTTGCCCTACGTGAACACCATCCGCATTAACAGCGACCGCTAGCTCTACATCATCATTGATAATATAGAGCACATGATACTTGGCACAGATATGTTGTAACTGTTGTGCTAGTTCTAACTTCTGTTGACCTTCTAATGTACCATCGCCCTTTTCTCTAAACTGAAAGCAGGTTATACCACCACGACAAGCATCTTCTACGATTTCGAGCAACCGTTTTTTGTTAAGCTCTGTATCTTGTGTACCACACACAAAATACACTTGTAATTGATCTGGTACAACTACAGACTGCACACGATTTTCAGATACAAGCACCTCATCATCTAGCGTATACAAAGCATCCATAAAGGCTACGCTAAAGCTACCTGGTTTTATTCCACTTACCTTAACAGCACTTTCACCAGCTAAACCATAATACGCCAATGCATAGGCAAGGAATTCACCTGTAGACAGGCTATCCTTAAAGAGATCATAAATTCCAAAAAAGGCTGCTAATACGGCCCCTAAGAGACAGCCTGTTCCCGTTACAGCAGTCATAATCGAATGACCATGAGGCACTGCAAAGACTCGAGTTCCATCAGATACATAATCCTCTTCGCCCGTTGCTACTACAGGACAGTTAATAAGACGCGCTAAACGATATGCGATAATGGCACTATCCGCTACCTGTGCCCCATCAACGCCCTTACCTAACGGAGAGTTTTCATCCTTATTATCAGAACTCAGTACATCATAAACAGCCTTAACTTCGCTTTGATTGCCTCGTAATAACGAAATAGAACCAGTCTTAATCAAATCTAAGACCACCGACAATCGGTAAGCTCCTGCATGACAGCCCACAGGATCAAGAATAATTGGTACATCATATTCCTTCGCTAGCTTAATAGCCTCTTTATAGTAACCAACCTTCTCAGGTGTAAGTGTCCCAATATTGATGAGCAGTGCTGATGCATACACAATAAGATCCTTCAAATCTTCACTACATTCGCTCATGATGGGCGATGCTCCAATGGCTAGTAGTCCATTAGCTGTAAAGGTTCGTACCACATCATTGGTAATACAAATCACAAGAGGGTTTTTCTTCCGCAATGTGTATAACATATTGAATTTAGGCCTAATTTGATTATACATATATGGGTTCATAGCATCATCTCCTCTCATCTTTTTGCAAGAGCTCATCCATCGTTTCAGTTCCATTCGCCAATAAACCATAGGCCATGTGGTTAACTGGGCCACAGCCATTGCCTAACGCTGGATTGTGCTTGATAGCAAGAGCAATATAATCCTTGGCAATACCGATGGCATCCATTACATCACGGCCTTTAGCAAGCTCCGCTGTAATAACCGCTGAGAAGGTACAGCCCGTACCATGAGTATGCATCGTATCGTATTTAGGACTCGTCCACGTACGAACGCTACCACCTTTTGTGAAAGCATAATCTGTTGCATCTTCGCCAATATGGCCACCTTTAATGATGACCACTTGGGGCCCTAAGTCATGTAAAATTCGATTGGCCGCCGTTGTTATGTCACTTTCACAATTAATAGACATGTCCGCTAAGACCTCTGCCTCACTGCGATTTGGAGTGATAACCGTTGCGGTAGGAATGAGTTTAGATTTTAAGAAATGTACCGCCTCATCTGATACGAGTCGATCACCGCTAGTGGCAATCATAACGGGGTCCATTACGTACGAAATATCCTTGCTTACATAAGGATAAATGAGATCCATCATTTCCGGTAAGGCAATCATACCAGTCTTAACGGCTTGTGGCATAATATCTGAGTACACATCGTGTAACTGTTTTTCTATACTCTCTAAGGATAGATGTTCTACGTGGTGAACACCCGTTGTATTTTGGGCTACCACGGACGTAACCACGGCCATGCCGTATACGTTACGGCTTTGAAAAGATTTTAAATCAGCCATAATGCCAGCGCCACCACTCGGGTCAGTACCGGCAATTGTTAATGCAGTATGTAATTTCATAATACCTCCAAACATATAAAACGAGACCACTCCCAATGGAATGGTCTCGTAATAGTTTAGTATTATGTTGCACTCCACTTTCCTACGCCAGTATTATCTGGATCAGGTCTAGGGTTTTGAATGGTCAATCTCAGCAAAAGCACCCCTAGTGGCAATATATTTTTATACTCTAGTTATAACATCATTATACAATCTATGCAAGAAAATAATTGACGGGGTTCTCTTAACAGCCTATAATGAAGCCATAACGGGGTGCTCACATGAGTGGGCTGAGAGTAAGCTAATGCTTTAACCCATAACCTGATTTGGATAATGCCAACGTAGGGAACATAGAGGATCAATAGCCGAGTTCCTATGAACTCGGCTTTTTCTATGACTCCTTGGCAAGGAGGACGTATGAAAGACACACACATTACACAACCACAGTTCGCCATGATATGGTTTGGTGCCGCTCTATCTATAGCGGAAATTATGACAGGAACCTATCTGGCCCCCTTAGGACTCACCCAAGGTATATATGCCATCATCTTAGGACATATCATCGGCGGCATACTGCTCTTTGGGGCTGGCCTCATCGGTGGACGTTTACGGCAAGGTAGTATGAATACTACTGCCTTCAGCTTTGGCCCACTAGGGGCTAAAGGTTTTGCCTTTTTAAATATGCTTCAACTTATCGGCTGGACTAGCATCATGATCTACGATGCTATGCTAGCCTTACAAGAACTAGCACCTCTATCCCCTATCATTTGGACAATAGCTATTGGCGCACTTGTCATCTTGTGGCTTTTCATCGGCCTTCACAATACGGGCTATATTCAAGCTATCGTATCCGTTCTATTGTTAGGCCTCACCCTTTACATGGGTGCTCACATGATATCGCAGTGGCCTAGTGAAGGTGTCATTCTAACTAGCGGTAACATGAGTTTCATCGCTGCCCTTGAATTATCTATCGCCATGCCACTATCTTGGCTACCTCTCATCAGTGATTATACCCGTGAAAGTAAAAAACCTTTCTCCGCATCACTTACAAGTGCTACAGTCTACACTGTAACAAGTATCGTTATGTACACCTTAGGTCTTAGTGCCGCTATCTTTGGCGGCGGCGACTCCATCATTACTATCATGATGAATGCGGGCCTCGGTCTTGCGGGTCTCATCGTTATTATTTTCTCTACCGTAACTACAACCTTTATGGACGCTTACTCTGCAGGCATATCTAGTACGACTATCTACAAGAGTGCTTCTAGTAAAGGCATAGCCGTTGTAGTTACTATCGTTGGTACAATCGCTGCCATCCTATATCCGATGGACGATATTACAGACTTTCTATACCTCATCGGCTCTGTATTTGCGCCGATGATTGCCATTCTTTTGGCGGACTACTTTATCAATCGTCAGCAAGTACAAACATTATCCGCTTATCTCGTACGAGGTCTTATTTGGGCCGTATCCGTTGGTTTATACCACTATATGTTACATAGTGAAAGTACAATAGGTGCTACATTACCGGCCTTTACAACAGCATTTGTCGTTACAGCTATCGTTGGCTTCATAAGTCATACAGAAAACTCATCTGTCGAAATAAAACAACACTAAAACAAAAACACCTTCGTAAGCAATCATGCTTATGAAGGTGTTTTACTATTCAGGTATAATAATTTGTCCGTCTTCACAGATCCAGTGTCTATCACCAACTGCATCAGCTTCACTTTCATCATGGGTAACCCATACGCAAGGTACGTCCCATTCACGAATGATGGAAACAAGATCCACACGCACTTGTTTCCGAAGGTTCCAATCTAATGCAGATAAAGGTTCATCAAGAAGCAATATAGTTGGTTTTGAATAGAGTGCACGACCTAAGGCCACACGTTGTTGTTCACCACCAGATAAGCGCCCCGCCTTAGTGTTACGGTATTTTTCTAATCCTAAACGTTTTAATAGAGAATCACACATATCAGGTGTGCCTCGTTTACTATATGTAATATTGTGTTCCACGGATAAATGAGGAAATACGATATTGCCTTGTGGCATATATCCTACCTGTCGCTCTTGAGCTGGCACCCATATATTTTGATCTCGGTCAACCCATGTTCGTTCATCGCATCGAATGATACCAGTTGTAGGTTTCACTAACCCTGCAATACATTTAATAAACGTACTTTTACCACTTCCAGATGAACCGGTTAACACCGTAATTCCTGAAGCTAAAGTACCATCGGCTTTCACAATCATAGAAGGTCTTGCTATGGTAAAAGAAAATGTAATCATAGTCCCTCCTAATTACGCCCTAAATTACGGAACAAGGAGCCTTTTGTAAGGATGTGAATACCGCTCAATAGCGCTAATGTAAGCACACAAATGTAAATAACGAGTTCAAAGGCATCCATGTACTGTCCTGCCTCTACATAGGAATAGATAGCAAGTGGCATGGTACGCGTAATTTTAGGAATATTACCTGCGATTAATATGGTAGCACCGAACTCACCCATAGCACGACAAAATGCCAATATGCTGCCCGTTAAAATCCCCTTCCATGCCAATGGTACAGAGATTGTAAAAAATATGCGCAGCTCTGAAGCGCCTAATGTACGTGCTACGTCCTCCATATTATGGTCTACAGACTGCAATGCGGACCGTACCGTTTGATAAAACAAAGGAAAGGCAATAACAGAAGAGGCCACAACGGCACCTGCTGCAGTAAATACGACGCCTAAACCATGTGATTCTAACCAAGCGCCGAATGCATAGCCCGGTGTAAATACCATAAGCAAAGCAAAGCCAACTACTACTGGAGGCAATACGAGCGGCAATGTTATTAGGGCATCTAGAATAGCGATACCACTCCACTTACATCGATTCATCCAGTAACAAGCAGCTAAGCCCGTCAATATAACAATAACTAGAGCTAAACTCGCCACCCACAATGACAACCAAAATGGACTCATATCGGGCCTCCTTTCTTTGCCGAATCTCTGCCGGATAATAAATTATAACTCTATTGTATCATAAGAAAACGCTAGCCCTAAAAGCTAGCGTTAAATTCTTATTTAGACGTAGAGAATCCATATTTTTCCAATACTTTTTGGCCCTCTGGGCTCATTACATATGTATAGAAATCTTGAGCCAAAGCATTATCATATTTCTTAATAATACCGATAGGGTATATAACAGGATCATGAGAATCTGCAGGTGTTACTGCAGCAATTTCAACTGCATCACCGGCTGCAATAGCATCCGTCTTATAGATAAAGCCCGCATCACCAGCCGCTTGGCTAATAGAAGCCGTTACAGCTTTAACGTCTTTAGCATATACCACATTAGGTTCTACTTGGTCCCATACACCTAATTTTGTTAGTACTTGCTTACCATAGTTACCAGCGGGTACGGTATCTGGATTACCTAAAACAATACGTTTTACAGATGCGATTTGATCTAACTCAATTTTAGGTTGTCCTTTAGGAACTACAAGAACGAGTTCATTTGTTACAAATGGTTTTACATTTGTTACTAAATCTTTATCTTGTAACATCTTCATATTTTTTTCGTCTGCAGAAATGAATAAGCTTGCAGGTGCACCTTGTTCAATCTGTTGACGCAATGTGCCAGAGCCAGCAAAGTTAATTGTGATTTGATCATCTGCTAAGTTATGCTCTTTCTTATACGCATCTGCTAATTCAGTAAGAGCCCCCTTAAGGCTAGCAGCCGCTTGAATTGTAATCTTTTCAGACGTACTTGGCTTTGCGCTATCCGTAGTTTTACTTGCATCATTACCACAGCCTACTACAAAGGCGAGCATACAAATACTCATTAAAACTAATAGAATTTTTCTCATACAACCTCCTGCTCCCTACGGAATTAATACATATAAATGCTTAAAAATATAAACCTAAACACTACATCCTATGGTATGATACTATTATAAAGAAATCAGGTATAAGCTATATATGAAATGTATGATATATATAACATAGTATATTGATTATAACCGAAGTATGCCATGATTGTAATCACAATTATACATATTATAGAACTCTAGGTGAGACCATGAATTTATTAACATTAATAGGCCATATCTTCATGAATTCCATGATTCCTATATTTATGCTTATAGGCGTTGGATTTGTATTAGATAAAAAATTTAAACTTGACTTATATACACTGAGCAAACTTAATTTCTATATATTATTGCCCACCTTCGTATTTAGGGCGATGTATGAGGCTAAATTCACTTCAAGTACATTGGAAATTGTTTTCTGTGCACTGTGTGTACTCATACTAAACTCTATTATTTCTGAAATTATTGGGCGCATACGGGGTTACGATGTAGCTAAAATCGCAACATTAAAAAACTGTGTCATGTTCAATAATGTAGGTAATATGGGGGTGGCCCTTGCCATCTTTGTATTTGCTAATGTACCATATGTCATCGATGGGGCTACGCCCTATGCTAACTTAGGACTCGTGAGTGTAGTATCTATCATGATTATTCAAACCATTACGAGCAATACTTATGGATTCTATCAAGCAGGTGCAGGTCGATTAAGTACGAAAGATGCACTAAATGTCGTATTCCACATGCCCATGGTATACGCCATTCCACTGGCCTTACTATGCCAATTATTGCCATTCGATCTTCATAGTCTCTTCTTCTTTGCTCCTCTCAACATCTTTGCCAACGCCTTCGTTGGTGTAGCCATGATAGCCTTAGGGGTACAAATTAACCGGACCCCATTGAATTTCTTTAAAGCTGACGTCATGTTAGCTAGTGCATTACGACTTATCATAAGTCCCCTATTAGCCGCTGTTATGACCATACTATTTATTATCTTCTATGGTCCTATGCATCCAATTGCGGCACAAACAATCGTCATTACCTATAGCGTACCAACGGCTATCAACATGGCCCTCATCGCTATCGAAATGAAAAACAACCCAGAATACGCTACGCAAATCGTAATGGGTACCACCATATTATCGGCAGTGACCATGCCACTCTTTATTACATTAGCTTATTATTTATTTCCATTATACTAAAAATATATACATCAAAAGGGAGCCCCAAGAGGCTCCCTTTCTTGTATCTAATTCATATAATGCAATATGATAGACCAGGTACAGTACTCTATTGATGTGATACGTGATCCATACCCATTCGTACAAGGCCTTCTACATGATCATCATTTAAAGAATAATATGCAGTTTTCCCTTCCTTGCGATATGTTACAAGACGAGCTTGTCGCAATACTCGCAACTGATGTGAAATAGCAGATTGTCCCATGCCCATTGTCTCTGCAATATGATTAACACACATCTCATTTTCTAGCAGTATCTCAACAATCTTTAGGCGCGTTGGATCGCCAAGAATCTTAAACAATTCTGCTAACTTTAACAATGATTCGTTCCCGTCGATCATAGGGATCCTTTCTTTTAAACTAACACTAATAATCTATCTAAATTTAAATACTATCTCTATGCTATCTATTATATACAAAAAAAGGCTTTGTACACAATGACAAAGCCTTTAAATTGTATGATATTATTTAACGACCAATACTGGGCAAGAGGAATGACTAGTTACATAGCTACTTACACTACCCATGAATAAACCTTTCAAAGGTCCAAGACCACGGCTACCCATTACGATAAGATCAGCATTGTATTTTTTAGCAACAGCTAACAATGCTGGGCCTGGGGAACCAACTTCAAATACAGATTTAACTTTAACACCTGTAGGAATTTCTTTCACTACATCGTTCAAAATTTCTTTACCTGTTTCTTCCATGTCTTCTGCAATTTGTTCAGACACATAGCCACCAGAAATTGGTGTTTGATCAAAGTTGGAAATAGCAGATACAATATTTGCTACATGAACAACAATCAATTCTGCTTTGTTACGATCTGCTACTGCAAGTGCATGTTCTAGTGCACGTTTAGCATTTTCAGAACCATCAGTAGGTACGACAATAGTTTTGTAGGTAACCATATTAACCCCTCCTATTTCTAATCCCCATGAAGGGATATGATTAAAAATCGTTTAGTCTATTTATAATATTCTAGACGAATTAGGAAAAATCCTCTTTTTTCAATTAGGATTTATATACATTATAGCACATTTTTTTGCAGATTAAAGAACTTGAGACGAATTATTGATATTTAAAGAATTCGTTAACTTAAATCCATCTAAAATATCGATTAGTTCAGGTGTAGTCAATACAGTACCAATTGGTGCTATCATGCGAGCTACACCGACATTACCATTATTTCCAAGAATAATCGTAGCTCCGAATGTAACAGTTTCCGCCGTATTCGTATCTGCGACTTCAGGATTCTTCATTGTCCCAGCTACATAAAACATAACGGAACCATCAATAATATGTGTTTCATATCGTTCAATGGTGGCCTTATTTACATCCACCAAAGATTTTACATATTGGTCACCTAGCATCTGCTTGCCCATCATCGTAGGCATAGCACTGCTCACCGCTTGTACAGGAACAGAAAAACTTTCTATGTCGAGACGAATCTTATCCTTTGTGAAAGTAATCTTTTTAGGGTCATTAATGCGTGAAAATCCTTTAGGACTAACGAATTTCAAACCTTCTGCTACATTGATATCACTGGAACCTGACAATAGTTTCTTAACATTATTTAATGTAGAGCCAGTCTTCTTAGTATCTAACAAAGAAAATGAAGGAACTGTCATTTCCATAAGACCTTGTTCCATAAATTTAGCCTGAATAGGGGGATACGTACTTACAAGATTATAGCGATGCGTTGGATCTTTTTCCATAATAAATTCAGCTTCAAAAATAGAATGAACCTTTTCCGTAGATGTCATCTCTGCATAAGATTTCGGTGTCGTGCGGCTCCAGCGTGCTGCTTGTGCACCCTTTTTAGGGAAGAATCCGCCCACTATATCGTTAGTATCAAATACATTACTATGTTGACGCCAAATACGAAGGTATTCTTCATCCGTCATACCCTTAATTGGAACATCATACCAGGTTGTATTCCACACCTTTTGTGACACATTGCCTTGCGGTGTATTATTTCTCTTTGTAAAAGACACGGTATAGGCGTCGTCTTGATTTGGTCCAGACAAATTAAAGGAATACCCCTGTATATGTTCACTTTCACTCCGTACATCCATATCAATCATAACACCATCATTTACACGCCAAGGAATGGTGAAAGTATAACCGTGTTTCGTATCCTTTACAACCGTATTCATCTTAGTAGCATACGATTTATATTGCTCTGGCAATACGGAAAGAGCATCTGCTTGCGAGGCTACGATAGACTTTGGCGTAGCATGTTCAGGAGAGGCTCCGTAAGCAACGCTAGATACAATGGACAATCCAGCTAATACTAATGCGATAGGTAATTTCATAAAGTTCCTTTCATATATGTGAAGGTACCACCTATGATTACATAGGTGGTAAGGATTATAACATATTTTCTAAAAAAGCTTTAGTTCTAGGAGATTGCGGATTGGTAAACAATTGTTCCGGTTCCCCTTCTTCTTGAATGATACCATCCGCCATAAAGATGATACGATCTGAAACTTCTCGAGCAAAGTTCATTTCATGAGTAACAATAATCATAGTCATCCGATCATCGGCTAGTTGTTTAATCGTTTTTAATACTTCTCCAGTCAATTCTGGATCAAGGGCAGACGTCGGTTCATCAAAGAGCATAATTTCTGGGTTCATGGCTAATGCACGAGCAATCGCCACACGCTGTTGTTGACCGCCAGACAATCTAGAGGGATACATATCTCGTTTATCCCAAAGACCTACTTTATTAAGTAAGCGTTCTGCGATTGGCATAATATCGGTATCTTTCATACCTTTTACCATATGCGGTGCCACCATAATATTTTCAAGAACAGTCATATGGGGGAACAAATTGAAGGATTGGAATACCATACCCATGCGAAGTAATAAATCATGCATGGTATGTTTATCAGCGTAGGTAACGACGCCGCTAGCATCTGTAGATGCCAACGTTACACCATCAACGGTAATAGTACCACCGTCAATCGTTTCCAACTGACCTAAGCAGCGCAAAAATGTAGACTTACCGGAGCCAGATGGACCGATAATAGATACAATTTCGCCCTTATTCATTTGCAAGGAAACATCTTTCAATACCACATTATTATTAAAGTGTTTCTCTATGCGTTCCATATTTACAAAAGTCATAATTACCTCTTACTCATCATATACAGAGAAACGTTTTTCTAAATAATTAAAGATATTTGTCAAAATAAATGTAAAGATTAGATAGAATATAGCGGCCACAAGGAACGCAGAAATATCAAAATCACGTTGTACAATAGATTTTGTAATACGCAAGATATCATTCATTGCCAATACATATACAAGAGATGTATCTTTTAATAAGTTAATCGTTTCGTTGGCAAGTGGTGGCAACACGCGTTTAAACATTTGTGGCAAAATTATAGTACGCATCGTTTGACCATAGGTAAAACCAAGCACCTTTGCTCCTTCATATTGACCGCGTGGAATCGATTGGATACCGCCTCGGAAGATTTCGCAAAGATAGGCAGCATAGTTAAGTACGAAGGTAACCACTGCCGCTGTTGCATCATCCATTTGAATGGCACCATCAGTCATAATCGGTAACGCATAATACATAAATAGAATTTGTAACATCAATGGCGTACCACGCATTAGATATACAAAGGCTTCAACAATTTTATCGACTACAGGAAGCTTAGATAGTCGCAGTAAAGCTAATATGATACCACCAGGTATAGATAGTACCCATACGACACAAAACAGTGCAATGGTGACCTTAAGCCCATCCGCAATGGTCGGGATAATCTGCAATAAATAATCTAACATGAAATACTCCTTCAAAACACGAATAGAGAAGAGGCATATGGCCTCTTCTCTAGTGTACATTTCGTTCTTTAATTATCAGTTGTACATACTGACCACAGTACTATTAGTATATCACGAATCGTACTATTTAGCATCGCTCTTATCTAGATCTGCGCTAGAGCCCAACCATTTTTCAACGATTTTATCAGCAGTACCATCTTTTTTCATTTCGGCTAAGATACCATTGATTTTATCGCGTAATGCGGTATCATCTTTGCGGAACCCTACAGCAAAGTTATCTACGCCGTAATCAGTGCCTTCTACAATTTTGTATTTGCCAGGTTCTTTTGTCATGAGGTAACGAGCAATAACACCATCAGCGATAACTGCATCGACACGACCAATGCCAAGATCCATGAATGCACTTACGAAATCAGCATAGGATTTAATTTCTTTAACGGTTTTTCCACTAGGATCGTTTTGTAATGCAGATTCACCAGTACTAGCTTGTTGCACACCTACAACCTTGCCAGCAAGATCAGATTTGCCCTTGATAGCATTATCATCGTTACGAACAACGATGTATTGTTTATCTTTCATATATGTATCGGAGAACAAGATATTTTTCTCACGTTCAGGAGAAACAGTTAAACCATTCCACAATACGTCGATTTTCTTAGATTTTAACTCCGCTTCTTTGCTGGACCAGTCAATCGCTTTAAACTCAACGTCCATACCAGCGCGCTTAGCAGCCTCTTTAGCCAAGTCGATATCTAAACCTACGATTTCACCTTTATCATCTTTAAAGCCCATTGGTGGGAAGCTATCATCTAGGCCAATAACAATTTTCTTAGGTAATTGAGTATCAGCCTTCTTTGTATCACTACCACAACCGCTTACAAAAGCCATCATAGAAACTGCAGCCAAACCTACAGCCATAATCTTTTTCCAGTTCATAATATCCTCCACACAATATGTTATAGGTCATGTTTTAACTTATGAACCTATTATACTTTAGCATGTTAAAGTTGTAAATAGTTAAATCAATAAATTTGCAAAATTATATATCATGTGTATCTCTATAATGTTTTATGGCGGCTTGAAGGCGCATTTTATCCTTATACGGTGCAAGTTGCAGATCTAAAGGTACTACATAAATGCCACCATGAGTATTAACGGCTTGTAGTTCTTTCCAATCAGGCGTAAACCCAACTACGCTTTCAAAAGGAACATACACATAGTAATCATCTAAATTAATGGCACTACGGAAATAGTCACGTAAATTTGTCGGTCTCTGTTTGATGACAAAGCCTTTTTCACAAATATATACGAGCACTACATCGAGCCCGTGTACCCACCATAACAAGCAAACGACCAATGCATAACAAAGCATGCGATTACCTATATCATGTGGGGCCCATTTAATGAGGGCAACACAAATTACAATGCCTAGAATCCGTCCTAGCCACTGTACGGCCTTATGTGTGGTGACCATATGCTTTACATGGCCACCCGAAAATCGTTCGCTTACCTCTTGTTTTGTCATAATTGACCTCAAAAGTGTATGTAAATACTTATTTACGGCAAAGCCCCATCGCTTGTTCAACCTTGCGATACATCATAGATGCTTTTGCATGTGCTTTTGCAGCACCTTCATCTAAAATGACATCTAGTTCAGGGCTTGTTATGAGTTCATTGTATCGTTGTTGAATTGGTTCAAGTGTTGCTACAAGCAAATCAGCAATATCCGATTTAAATGCACCATACCCTTTACCAGCATACATTTCTTCGATAGCTTCATAGCTGTCTTTTGTGATAGCACGGTAAATGCCCATCAAGTTAGAAATGCCAGGTTTGTTTTCTTTATCGTAACGCACCGCGTTATCAGAATCAGTTTGAGCGCGTTTCAATTTTTTCACGATCAAGTCTGGTGCATCCAAAAGACGGATTGTAGCATTTTGGTTATCATCAGATTTACTCATTTTCTTAGTTGGCTCTTGTAAGCTCATAACGCGGGCACCACCTTCGCCTACCTTGATATCAGGTACTACGAAAGTTTCGCCAAATCTACGGTTAAAACGCTCTGCCAAATTACGAGTCAACTCAAGATGTTGTTTTTGGTCCTCACCTACTGGAACATAGTTAGTACCATATAACAAAATATCTGCCGCCATCAATGGTGGATACGTAAGCAACGCTGTAGGAATAGAGTCACCTTGCTTTTGAGATTTATCCTTATATTGTGTCATACGTTCTAATTCGCCTACATAGCTGATAGATTGCATAACCCAACCGAGTTTTACATGTTCAGGTACTTCGGATTGAACAAATAAAGTTACCTTTTTAGGATCTAGGCCAACAGCAAGATACAAGGCTGCCAAATTACGAGTATTTTGAAATAATTCTTTTGGATCTTGTGGTACTGTAATCGCATGTTGATTAACGATACAATAGTAACATTCATCAGTATCTTGATAGTCTAAGAAATTACGTAAAGCTCCCAAATAGTTACCAAGTGTCAATTCACCACTTGGTTGGATGCCGGAAAATATAACTGCCATAATAGTCTCCCTATATTGAAATAAACCAACAGTGCCAAGGCACTGTTGGTTATATATATTATTCTACGGTTACAGATTTAGCTAAGTTACGTGGTTTATCTACATCTGCGCCGCGTGTAATCGCTGCGTAGTACGCCAATAATTGCAATGGTACAACAGCGAGGATTGGAGCGATGAATTTATTCGCACGAGGTACATAGATTGTATGGTCAACGTGTTTAGATAATTCGTCGTCACCTTTCATGCCGATACCGATTACAACCGCTTCACGAGCTTTTACTTCGCGGATGTTACTGATCATCTTATCGTACACATCTTCTTGTGTAGCCAATGCGATAACAGGTACGCCTTCTTCGATAAGAGCCAATGTACCATGTTTCAACTCGCCACCAGCATATGCTTCAGCATGGATGTAAGAAATTTCTTTCAATTTCAAAGCACCTTCCATCGCTACTGCGTAGTCGATAGCACGACCCAAGAAGAACGCATCAGATTTGAAGCCATAATGTTTTGCAAAGGCTTTCATATCTTCGTCTACTTCAAAGATTTCATGAATCAATGTAGGCAAGTTTTTAACACCGCAAAGGATTTCTTCGCCTAAAGCCGGATCCATTTTACCATTTAATTGGCCAAGGTATACAGCGAACAACAAGCCTGCTACTAATTGAGTAGTATACGCTTTTGTAGACGCCACGGAGATTTCAGGACCTGCCCATGTGTACACAGTGTTATCTGCTTCACGGGAAATACTGGAACCTACTACGTTTGTAATTGCCAAGGATTTAGCGCCATGACGTTTAGCCTCTTTCAAAGCAGCCAATGTATCGGATGTTTCACCGGATTGACTGATAACGATACATAATGTTTTATCATCAGTCAACGGATTGCTATAACGATACTCAGATGCGATTTCCACATTTACAGGAATACGCGCCAAGTTTTCAATATATTGTTTTGTTACAAGCCCTGCATGGTATGCTGTACCACATGCAACGATGAGGATTTTATTGAAAGCTGCTACATCATCAGCAGTCCAATTCAACTCATCAAAGATTACTGTTTTACCATCTTCGGAGATATGTGTACCGAATGTATCACGTACAGCTTTTGGTTGGTCATGAATTTCTTTCAACATGAAATGTTCATAGCCACCTTTTTCAGCAGCCTCTGCATTCCAGCTTACATGGAACACTTCTTTATCAATAGCATTGCCTTTACGGTCAAATACAGATACATTATCGCGTGTTACGATAGCTAATTCACCATCGTTTAAGATGTATGTATCACGTGTGTAGTTAATGATTGCTGGAATATCGGAGGCAACGAAGTTTTCCCCTTTGCCAAGGCCGATAACCAATGGGTTTTCTTTTTTAGTACAAATGATTTTGTCCGGCTCATCAGCACAGATGATTTCAAGAGCATACGCACCGTCAACACGATCAAGCATGCGACGAACAGTACTTACGAAATCGCCATCGTACATATCCTCTAATAAATGAGCTACTACTTCTGTATCAGTTTCAGATTTGAAATGGTACCCTTTCTCGATGAGCTCTTCTTTTAAAGGCATGTAGTTTTCAATAATACCGTTGTGAACAACAGCAAATTTACCATCTTCAGATGCATGAGGATGGGCGTTCATATCGGATGGACGACCATGAGTAGCCCAACGAGTATGACCAATACCTACAGTCCCTTCATTAGGATCTGCTTTTACAATCGCCTCAAGATTAGCTAGACGGCCAACCTTTTTTTGAATTTTGATTGCATTTTCAGGGCCGATAATAGCGATGCCTGCAGAATCATAACCACGGTATTCTAATTTCGCCATACCGTCCAATAAGAAATCAGATGCTTGATTAAAGCCAATGTATCCTACGATACCGCACATAAGTATATCCTCCTATAACTGGGGGTATTTCTAGCCCCAGCCAACAACTAAGGCTAACTAATTAATGTTCTATGTAATATGTTAATTACTGTTCTAAATTTGTTCAATCAAATACCCTTTGTCCCCATCGTTACCGATGGGATTTTTAGTACTTGTTACGACATGAATGTGCCGGAAGAGCATCCGCTGATGATTCGATCACTCTTCACCTCGTCTACCCTAACGACTGCCTTCGCGGGTACTTGCGCTATTCGCCTTTACGAATTTGGAACTCCTTTCACTCATATGTGGCAGAACTAGTACAATTGTAATCATACTAAATTATATTATACTAAATCGATGTAATGAATGTAAAGAATCTAGGCCTTATGAAAGCATTAAACACGAGATATAACGCTTATTTTCATAGGGGTACATAAAGCCAAACGATTTCATAAATCACTCATACACCATCATTATACTACTTATTATAAAAATTTTATACAATCATATTTATCAAAATTTATATGACACATATTTATTGTCTAACAGGAGAGATTACAATGAATACACAAAATAATAAAACACATAAAAAGACAACATCTCTAAACCATAAACACTCATATAGAAAATTACGCCGTTGGGTCCTTCCTGCCGTATTAGGTGCCGCCCTTTCTACATTGGCATTCCTTCCAACCTTTGCGGAAGACATACCAAGTGCACCACCAGCTGGAAATCCACCTATGAGTGCACCTAATGGGCCAGTTCCAAAAGCTGAAGCTAATCCTAATACTTTCACAGGTACTACGGTAGTAACCGAAAATAAAGCCATTGTGCATGAATTGATATCTAATACAACATCAGATCAAAATGCGTTCATCGGCAAAGATAAAGCAGTCGTAACCATCGAAAACAGCGTATTCGATAAAACAGGCAATACGACAAGCGATGACAATAGTAATTTCCGTGGTCAAAATGCAGTAATACTCGGTACCGACGGTAGTCAAATCAACATTAAAGGCAGCAATATTACATCCAATTCCAATGGCTCGAATGCAGTATTTGCCACTGGTGAAGGTTCTGTCATCAATGTAGAGAATTCTAACATTCACACAAAGAGCGATTCCTCCCGCGGTTTAGATGCCACTTATAAAGGCACTGTAAACGGCAAAAATCTTACTATTACAACCGAAGGTGCTCACTCTGCTACATTAGCTACAGACCGTGGCGAAGGTACCATTACAGCAGAGGCTGCCAAATTAACAACATCTGGTGAAGGTAGCCCTATTATCTACTCTACTGGTAATATCACAGCTGACTATATTACGGGCGAAGCTAAAAACAGTGAAATTGGTGTCGTAGAAGGCAAAAATTCCATCACACTTACCAACTCTAATGTAACAGGCTACAAAGACAATGGTTTTATGTTATACCAAAGCTTTTCTGGTGATGCTGAAAGTGGTATTGCCCGTCTCAAAGCAGAAAACAACTCACTCACCACCCATGCTACAGGCGCATTTATCTATGTAAACAATACTACGGCTGAAGTAGACCTCTCTAACAATGCAATCTCTATGCCTAATACCAATACCCTCGTGAAAGCAGCGGCTGACTCTCGTTGGGGTAATGCTGGCGAAAATGGCGGTCATCTCACACTCCGCGCATCTAACCAAGCATTAAGTGGTAACATCGTGGCTGACTCCATCAGTACTATTGCACTAGACATGACAACCGGTTCTAGCCTTGTAGGCGCTGTAAACACAGATAACATCGCTAAAGAAATTACAATAAAACTCAGCAAAGACTCCACTTGGACACTTACTGGTGATAGCTATGTAAAATCCTTAACAAACGAAGATACTACAGGAGATAATATTCACTTGAACGGATATAAACTCGTTGTAGCTGATAAATAAAATCAAGAAATAAAAGGGGCAACGTCGACGACGTTGCCTCTTTTATTTTTATGCCGATTTAGAACCATACAAAGCTGCATAAGGTTATATCAAAATTTATCCTAAGAGTTCATGTATGAATTAGTCTATCAAATAACAGCCATATATTGGCCACAATTTTAGTTTCACCGTAGGCTTGTAATTTTCATATTTAATCTTATGCTCTAATATATTTAGGCTTTCTAAATCATCTTCCCAACATTGGAGATCCTCTTGCCTCTCTTTTTCACTCGTAAAGTCATCATCTATTTTTACATCTTCAATACATGCTAGTATTTCTGTTCGTTGTTTGTCCACTTCTAGATAGAATTGGTCATGTAGGTTCATAGTCCAAAGGCCAAAATAATAAGGTCCGTAATTTAAGTCACAAGAGCTTTTAGCCTTTTCACATTCTTCTAAGAATAACTTGTACTCATCTAATACATAATAGGCATTAAAGATATCAAACTCCCAAATTTCATCATCTCGCTGATATTCAGGGTCTCCACCAATCTTAATTTTCTTCAAATAATCAAGAGATTGGATTTTATTTCCTAAATACACATCACAATAAGCTATACAAAGTAATAATCGCATTCTATTTGGATAGTTTTCAAGTAACTGTAAAAATATGATCTTTGCTTTTTCATATTCTTTGAGTTCAAATAAACATACCGCATAGCCAAAGTTCATTTCATAATCATCAGATACTGTTATTCCCTTTTCAAAGGCGCGTAAACTTTTCTTTAACTCCTCTACAGATCCCTTCTCTCTATAAGCTGTAAAATGATATAAAGCCAGCCCTCGGTAGGTCTCTATATATGGAGAATTTAACTTTACAGCTGCAGATAGATACTCATATTCTTTTATATTGCCCTCATCATTATAATAAAAAGCCAAATTAGTATAAACTTTAGCTTTTTCAACATCATTCAATTCATCGCTATATTTTTCTAAGAACCTCTCCAAGATAAGCTGTGAATTTTTCTCTCTCCATGCTTGTGACTCAGCATTTGCAAGCTCACAAACAGAATCAACACTATTCGGGTACTCATTAAGGAGAACCTCAGCCTCCCCTTGATTTATATTCTTCATACTACACCTTAACTATTAAACCAATACGATTTAAACTATATAGCTATAATAACATAAACCATGCCCTATGTACGTATTTGCAAAAACACCATCCCATCTCTTAACTATCTAAGAGATGAATTACATCATCTCTGCTATCGACCTCTCCATACCAGAAATAACTCTTATGAGTAGAAATGACCGCGCAATAGTGACGGTTCCATTCGGTAACCATCCTAAATAAATATAAAATAAATACCCTCCTATATATGTTCCTGCAGCGACTTTACGTAGGACGGAGCAAAGGGACATATATAGGAGGGTTACCGTTAATATAAAATTGTAGAATGGAACCAAACGGAATAGGTCAAACTACTCATCAAGAGTTATTCAGCCAACCCTTGTTCTCTACCGATAATATCAGCAATTTCTTGACATAAGGATTGTAGTGCTTCTTGGTCTGGACCTTCAGCCATTACGCGGATGAGTGGTTCTGTACCAGATGCACGTACCAGTACGCGACCTTCGTCACCAAGTTCACCTTCAGCTGTTACAATAGCAGCCTTAATAATATCGTTTTCTTCCCAACCAGTCTTTGTGGCAACGCGTACGTTTATAAGAACTTGTGGGTATTTTGTCATAATGCCAGCCAATTCAGAAAGTGGTTGGCCTTTTTCTTTTACAAGAGCCGCCACTTGAACAGCAGTCAACATACCATCACCAGTTGTGTTATGATCGAGGAAAATGACGTGACCAGATTGTTCACCGCCAATGGAAAGGTCGTGTTCACGCATATATTCCAATACATAGCGGTCACCAACAGCAGTAGAAACGGTTTTCATACCAAGTTCTTCAGCTGCTTTGTGGAAGCCAATATTACTCATAACGGTACCAACTACGGTATCGCCTTTGAGCTTACCTTCTTCTTTCAATTTAAGAGCGCATAATAGCATGATTTGGTCGCCATCGAGGACTTGACCTTTTTCGTCTACTAACAAGCAACGATCTGCATCACCATCATTGGCAATACCTAAATCAGCATGGTGTTGTTGAACAGCTACTTGCAAGCCTTCGATATGGGTAGAACCGCAATGATGATTGATGTTCAAACCATCTGGATCGACATTGATATTGATAACCTTTGCACCAAGACCAGACAAAATTTCAGGACCTACGCTAGAAGCGGCACCATTCGCGCCATCATAGACAATCGTTAAACCTTCAAGGGATGTATCGATTGTATGACGAACAAAGTGAGCATAGTGATGTGCAAGATTTGCATTATACTCTACACGACCAATGCCAGCACCTGTAGGACGAGGTAATTCGTTATCTGCACTTTGACGTACATATACTTCTAATTGATCTTCTACTTCATCTGGTAATTTAAAACCACTACCATCAAAGAATTTAATACCATTATCTGGGAATGGGTTATGAGATGCAGAAATAACAGCGCCCGCATCAAAGCCTTGTTGCTTTACAAGATATGCTACAGCAGGTGTAGGAATGACTCCCGCCATAACTACATTACCGCCTACAGAACAGATGCCAGATGCCAACGCGCATTCCAACATGGAACCAGAGATACGCGTATCTCTACCAATTAAAAATGTAGGATGTTCTTTTTCTTTACCAAAATGTGTTGCCGCTGCACGCCCCAAATGGTATGCCAATTCAGGTGTTAAAAATTCATTAACAACGCCACGTACACCATCAGTACCAAATAATCGAGCCATATTCTCCTCCGTCTACAAACGAATGTATTTCAATCTATGTTGTGTGTATTATATCACACGAGTTTGTACAATTTATAAAATCCAGGTTGAGCTTTCACCATAGCACGTAAATGTATAAATCTATTTGTGAAAGTATCATTCATTAGGTTTTGCATACATGCTCATGCACGCAATCGCCGTTTCTGCACCATCCAAGGCGGCACTCATGATGCCACCCGCATAGCCTGCACCTTCCCCCATCGGGTAAAAGCCACCGACTGTAGTGGATACGCGATTTTCATCACGCCCCATACGAAGTGGAGAAGATGTGCGCGTTTCAACGCCGGTCATACAGATTTCAGGGTTATCAAAACCTTTGATACGGCGTCCCCAATACGGTAAGGCCCGTTCTAAAACAGACGATACATAATCAGGTAAACACTGGTGCAAATCGCAATCTACGATATGAGGTTCATAGCTATGTATACTGCTTTCAACAGACGGCACATTAGCCTGGCCTAAGAAAGAACCTACTGTTTGAGCCGGTGCATTAAAGTTTGAACCACCCAATTTATAAGCCTTGCGTTCCCATTCTCGTTGAAATGCCACGCCATCTAAAGGATGGGTACCAAAATCATCAGGGCCTACGTTTACGACGATAGCACTATTTGCAACGCCACTATCACGAGCATACAAGCTCATACCATTGGTTACAACACCGCCCGGTTCGGACGCAGATGCGACCACTTGCCCACCAGGACACATACAGAAGCTATAGGCCGTACGCCCCGATTCTTTATCATGATATACCAAGGAATACTCAGCAGCACCTAAACCTAGACTTCTTGGATCCACACCGTACTGAGATTGATCGATGACATCTTGAGGATGCTCAATGCGAACACCGATAGCAAATGGTTTAGCTATCATATCGATACCGCGTTTAAATAACATTTCATACGTATCTCGTGCACTATGACCTACACCAGATAAAACTAGAGTCGTATCAATACGTTCCGCACCATTCACCTCGATACCGACCACATGGTCCTGATCAACAAATACATCGGTTACCTTAGCTCCAAAGCGGACTTCGCCGCCCCATTCGATAATGCGCTCACGCATGGCTTTTACCATATGACGTAATTTATCTGTTCCTACGTGAGGTTTATGCTTGTATAGGATTTCTTCCGGTGCCCCGAATTCTACAAAGTATTTTGAAATTTCATGCAACCGCGGATGTGTGACGCGCGTAGTCAATTTACCATCAGAAAATGTACCGGCCCCACCTTCACCGAATTGAACATTCGATTCCGGTTTAAAGGTTCCCGTTTTCCAAAATGTTTCTACATCCTTCGCACGAGTATCTACATCTTGTCCCCGTTCTAACACGATAGGGCAATAGCCTTCACGGGCTAAGTAAAAGGCCGCCATCATACCTGCGGGACCAAAGCCCATCACAACAGGCCTATGTGCTAAAGGTCTGTCACCAATTACAATCGGTTCTGGATCCTCAGGTGTAAATAAGGTAACATCCTTTTGCTTGCCTAGTTTCTTGATGATTTTTTCTTCATGTTGAGCCTCTACAAATAGGGTGTACACAAATACAATATTAGGTTTCTTACGAGCATCAACAGCACGTCTTACCACATGAATTTTCTGTATATATCCCTTTAGTTGAGGGTATTTCTTTTCTACTATTTCCTCAATCGTAGCCTTTACGGTAACGGCTACGCGAAGATTTATTATTCTTATCATATCTATGCTTTTCTTTGTATATCCACTGTTACATGAACCGTAGTCATCTTACTAGTAAGGCCATCAGGAATTACTATATTATAGGTACCATCAATAGGTGCCGTAGCATTACTTATATCAATAGATTCCGTTTTAAGATCCGAAACAGAATCCACCATTTCTTCACGGCCTGTAATTGTTACTTGTACAGGCTTAATCGTAATACCTTTGACTTCATAGCCATCCGCTACTTGACCTACGGTTATTGCCGAAATAGGTACGGCTTTATCTTTTCTAAGTAAATTTAATTCATACTGTGCTTGGCCTTGTGTTGGGCTAATATTTACATCGAGCACATTGCCCGCATTATCCCAAGCTTCCAAATCAGCAACAGCACTAAAGTTTTTAGTTTGACCAGCCACATTAACCTTCATGACAACTCGTATGGCAGCCATTACTTGTTGTTTGCGACCAGATACGGTAACTTCCTTCGGAATGACTGTAACCGATTTTAATGCTACATTATCCGGAATTTGTCCGATTGGCACAATTTCAACAGGTAATTTCTTTGACGCAAATTCATCAACATTAATCGTTACCGTATCAGGTTTAATCTCAACTATGTTCATCCCCGATGGTGGATTAAAATGGATAGTCACATTATTTTGACCCGTTGAAACCCCTGACGCATCTATATAGGCCTTAAGGTTTTCAGACTTCAAATTAATAATCGTATCGCGTGGCCCACTAAGCGTAACGCGTACATATTGAGGTGCATCCTCTATGATGTAATTAGCTGCCAAATTTTGCACCTGTACAGGCACCGTATAGGAAACCTCCATCACAGGATTTTGGTCGCGCATAATAAAAAACCACATGACGATGGCTGCCAACAATGAAAGTATTTTTGCAGGCCAGTTGCGTTTCAAATGAATCATCATTTCTTGCCACCCCATTTCCACATACTCGTAATATTTTGACGAGGTCTTTCCATAAATGTACGAAGGGCCTCTTTAATTTGATCTTCTGGTAAGTGACGATAAATATGTCCACCATAGGTATAAGAAATGACACCCGTTTCTTCGCTGACAACAACGACAACTGCATCTGTTTGTTCAGACAGACCGATAGCCGCGCGATGACGTGTACCAAGTTCGGTACTCAATGTACGGTCCTCGGTAAGCGGCAATAGACAACCTGCAGCCTGAATGCGGCCATTACGGATAATCATAGCCCCATCATGAAGAGGTGTACTAGGAACGAAAATATTTTTAATCAATTCCCGACTGAGTACAGCATCAACAATAATGCCTGTATCAATAAAGTCGTTTAAGCCTACCTCGCGTTCAAATACGATGAGGGCCCCTGTATGTTCACGAGACATAACGCGTGCAGCAGCCATCACTTCATTGATAGCCATGTCCATTTCTTCTTCGTTTACATTCTGTGCTTTACTAAAAATACGACCACGCCCAAGTTGCTCTAGGGCACGACGTAATTCCGGTTGGAACACGACAGGTAACGCAAAGAGGATAACGGTCATCCCTTGTTGGAGAATCCAGTTAATAACATACAGATTCATTACATGGCTTAAAACATTCAAAATAGCCAAAAATAATAACCCTTTCAACAAGGCTACAGCGCGTGTATCCTTTAAGAGTTTATACATATAATAAATACCGATAGCAACCGTCAAGATATCGATGAGATCAAGGATTCTAAAGGTATGTATGAGGGCTTCAAAATGCATATGTGCAACTCCTTATACAAAATAATAAGGTACAGCCATTACATTAGCTGTACCTTATATTTTATCGCATTTTATGAGCACTGTAAATTTAAAACGAAGTCATACATTCTGCGTTTTAATCCATACATCCATGCAACCGCCACAGACCATGCCTTCTTTTACGGCTATATCATCATTTAATTTTACTTCAATACGTCGATGTTGCTCCTTCTTCTTCATGGAATCAATAGCACTGAGGCGTATTTCATTTTCTGCGCGGCCACCGCCAATAGTGCCAAAAATAGATCCATCAGGAAATACAACCATCGAGGTACCTGCTTTACGAGGCGTAGAACCAGCCGTATGAAGAATTGTTGCCACTGCTAGTGTTTCATCTGTGCGTTGACTTAAATATTCTACAAACTCACGATTCATGACTTACAACTCTCTTTCTGCGTAAAAACTGACCTTGTTTACCTCGTACAACAGCAAGGTACTCACTGACGATAGATAAAGCAATTTCCTCTGGTGTTTGAGCACCTAAATCTAGACCAATAGGAGCATAGATCATATCGAGTTCCTCTTGCGTCCAACCTTTGGCTTTCAAATTTTCTAATGCATAATGAATGCGTTGTTGACTGCCCATAACACCCATATAAGTAGGCAGTTGATTTCTCAATTGTTCAAGGCATGTGTTATCGAATTCATGGGCTCTCGTAACGATAATAAATCCATTATATTCATCAAGAGGTAACTTATCTCTAAAATCATCCAAAGGCAAACATTTTCTTATTACACGCTCATCAAAGAATTCAGGCACCACATATTCAGGTCGATCATCAACAACAGTAGCACGACATCCGATAAATAATAATAAATCCGTAATGGCACGGCTTACATGGCCTGCCCCAAGGACAAGTACAGATGGATCCTTTTCAACAGGTTCAACAAAACATTCAGTGCTACCAAATACACATAAAGCATTGGGCTTAAGTCTATTTAGTGTAAAACCTTCTATAGCGTCACCATATAATATATCCCCATCCTGATTATAAACAGTTCTATCTCCTTGGCGAGGCCCCGATAGGATGGTCACCAAAAATGTTGGCTCCGTCACCTGTAATCGGTCTTTCATAATATCATAAATGCTTTCCATCTTTATTCCTTTCATAGTCCCATGCAGTAACGGCCTCTAAGACACCGCCGCCAACAGCGAGGGATTTGTCAGAAATACTATAACAATGCGATTCCTCACAACGAGCATCCACATCAGCCAATTTAAAATGATCAGAAACGATGAGTCCCGTTTTTAAAATGCCCCGTAACGTACCGGTAATCTTAGCTCGCACCGGTTCTTCATCAACATAACCAATCACTTCGTTAGCTTGCACCTCGTCACCAATATGACGTTTAGCTGTAAATACCCCTGCCTTTGGCGAATGAATCACCCGTTCATGGGTATAACCACCCACATTGCCAGGAATCCCCGTATTCGGTTGCGCTTCACCATCATAAATGCAGCGTCCTAAATTATGGCCACGCATAGTTTCGATGACTACATTCACATCGCGGCCAGCGCTAAATCCAGGACCTACACCAATAACAAAGGGTGCATCGAGTCTAGTAGTTCCTACATTCTTTTTAGCCAAAATGGCATCTACAACAACATCCGGATGCAGTTGATCTAATAACTCTTCATAGGACGATGTTACAACAGGAATCACACCTTGTGATAACGTATCCTGAATTTCACCGATACACACATGACGTGCAACCAACCGTTCAAGAATCATTTCACCGCAATGAACAGCATTACCATAACTCACCTCTCTACGAATCATAGTAGGTATAGCAATTTCATTAACTACTACAGGGTACCCTGCACGTCTCAATCTATAAATTGCACCGGAAGCGATATCGCCACCTCCGCGCACAAGTATTAAAGGCTTCATACACCCTCACTTTCACGATGTTGCAAATCGTTATAATCCTCTGGCGTATCTATATCAAATCCCCATTCAGGAATAATACTTACATATTCTACAAAATTATGCCCCACACCACGAATGATCGTTCGTCCACCTTGATCACCCTCGATGTGTTGCAAGTCCTCAAACCAATGGGCACCAAACAAAACTGGATTACCAGGGTGTTGAGTTGTTCCATATTTAGGTACTACGATTGTTCTATTTGTTTCATCCCTATGCTGTTGAAAGCTAGTGATGAGTTGTTCAACAACCATTGGATTCAGTAACGGTTGATCAGACACAGAGCAAATAATACCATCTAAAGCTCGTGTGCCAAATTCATTCATCAAGTATTTCACGCCTAATGCGATGGATGTGCCTTGACCTAAATCAGAACATTCGTTATGAATAATAGAAAATCCATAACTGCTAGCAATATGGTCAATATCATGGTTCCCACCTGTAACGACAACCAGGGGATAGGTTTCTAAACTCCAAGAAGGATTAGTTCGTTTCCAGCCAATTTGTAATGCATGACATACCGCGTCAAGAATCGTCTTTCCGCGCCACGGAAGTAATTGCTTATTTGTTCCCATTCGTCGCGACTGACCTGCGGCTAACAAAACAAGGCCAATACAAGGTGTTTCTCGTGAAAGGGCGCCCCCTAAGGGAGCGCTTTCACCTGTCTTATATTCCATTTTGCTACCTAGCGACATTGAATAATACGACGAATTTCACAACTAGCCTTATACCCATCAGCCAACACAATGGCCGTGATATCACTATCTACCACATGACTTATGAAATCATCAATAATACGATGTTGTACCGTGTCATAACCAGTGCAGAACAAGATTTTCTTGCCCTTACTATATTGGAATAGCCCTTGTTTATGAAGCACGATTTGAGCAAGCATATGAGGTGTTACAATGGCACCTTCTTCGCGATGTACAATGGATTGCACTAATTCTAGATTATGTACATGATCTTCATCAAGGGATGCGCCCAGCATTTGAAGGTTCACCACCCCTATAGTCGTCTTTGTTTGACTTGGGATAACAGGTTCCGTATGTTTTGGTGCCTTAAGCCATTTCTCTTTGGCTCCATCCGCTTCAACAACGATTTGCCAGTTTGGATGTAACGCACTAAGGCCATCTATGCTTTCACAATCTACAGCATCAACCTTAGTTCGTGTAATACCATTAAACCAGGCACCACAATAACCTTGTTGAATACGTTTTGTACAATATTCATCAACATCGTTGATATCCTTTGTATAAATAGGTTCATATTGAGCCACTTGTGATTCATACAACTGTGTTGTAGTCGTCACTACGATAGGTTGTCCTTGCAACCGACCATACTCGACTAGCTTAGATAAGACCGTTGTTTTGCCGCCAGCCCCAACCAATGCGACAATGCCAGGTTGGATAAGACGATTCCAGTACTGCGTTTGTGATGTCATAGCACGAGGCCCCCTTTAGGAATGTAGAAATGGTTATACTTTATATTTCTCGTCCATCCCCATAAATACCTTCTCTGGTGTCATAGGTAATGTACGAATATCCGCACCAACTGCATTTTTTACAGCATGTTGTATTGCGGGACAAGCTGTATTAATAACAATTTCACCGATGGATTTAACACCATATGCGCCACTTTCCTCATATGATTCAACAAAGGCTGTATGTAATTCACCAATATCTTGACGTGTAGGAATCTTATAGGTCATGAAATTATTAGTTTCTAAACGACCATTACTAGAGTATCTAACATCTTCATACAAAGCCATACCAATGGCTTGTACTGCGCCACCTTCTACCTGTACGCGCGCTAATTTAGGATTCACAACGGTACCACAGTCTACACAGTTATACATATGTAATGGTATAATTTGTCCCGTTTGTTTATCTACCTTAACTTCAGCGATAGACGCCATGAATGGTGGTGGAGATGTATGACTACCCCATGTTGCAAAGCCCGTTAATTGTTCGGATGTAGTTCCGACCAATAGCTTAGGCGCTAATTCTTGAACGGACATTTTCTTTGTACCGTCCTTAGTCGTACCTACTAAGCCATCAAAATCAATATCTTCTGGTTTAACATCCATAAATTGGGCTAGTTTATGGATTATCTTTTCTCTCAGTTCTTCAGCCGCCATCTTCGCCGCTGTACCCGTTACATAGGTCGTGCTCGATGCGTATGAACCCGGATCAAATGGTACGATATCCGTATCAGATTCGACAACCGTCATAGATTCCATAGGGCAACCAAGGGCTTCACAAGCCATTTGTGTAAGAATTGTATTAGCCCCCATCCCCATATCGGAAGAGCCCGTATACAATGTGTAGTTACCATCATCGCCAAGACGAATTTCTACAGATGCTACATCGATATTAGCAACACCGGACCCTTGTAAAGCAAGAGCCATCCCCAAACCACCGCGATAGCGCTCATCAATATCCCAGCTATGAGGACGTTCATCCCAACGAGCCATTTCCTTAACCTTATTTACGGTTTCTTGGAATAGTCCAGAATCCATAATTTCATCAGGATCATATACTAAGCTGCGTTCACCAGCAGCAATGAGATTCTTTTGACGAAGTTCAGCTGGATCGATTTCCATTTCGTCCGCCAAACGGTTTACTGCACATTCTAAAGGCCACAAAGCTTCTGTAGCACCATAGCCACGAAAGGCACCGCCCGGCGTATGATTCATGTAAACCCCTTCCGTGCCGTAGTGCACCGCTTTTGCCTTGTTATACAATGGCACGGATTTATGTTCCCCCGCTGTGGTTGTCGTAAAGCAGTGTGTTGCATGAGCACCTGCATCGGTAATGGAGTCCATGTCAATAACTTGGATAATGCCATCCTTTGTAGCACCTACGCGAATATACCATTCACGAGCATGACGTGTAGTAGAACAAGTTTGTGCTTCTGTTCTATCATATAGCAAATAACATGGCTTTTGTAATTTCCATGTTACAAATGCTGTCATCAATTCGGTACAAGCCGTTTGTTTCGATCCAAAACCACCGCCAATGCGAGGTTTAATAACGCGGATTTTAGATGCAGGAATTCCTAGTGCTCGCGCTATATGACGGCGCACATGGAACACGATTTGCGTAGAGCTAACGATGACAATACGTCCTAAATGATCAATATAGCCAAAGCTTTGGAATGGTTCCATTGCAGATTGACGCGTAGCTTGGTCGAAATATGTGCCTTCTACGACATAATCGCATTTAGCGAGTTCCCCTTCAATATCACCAACACGCTTATGGTAGGATACACAAATATTGCGTTTATAGTCTTGTCCTACCGGAATGTGATTGAGAATATCGTCTTCTGGATGGACTACTGTTTCATGGTCCATAGCCGTGCGTAAATCAAGTACCGGTTTTTGCACCTCGTATTCAACCTTAATAAGAGGCATAGCCTTCAATGCAGTAGCTTCATCTTTAGCCACGACGAGGGCCACTTCATCACCTACATAGCGGACTACAGGATCGAGAATCAACGCATCATAGGCAGATGGCTCTGGATAGGTTTGACCTGCCAAAGTAAACCGCGTATTCGGTACATCTTCATAGGTAAAAATAGCCTCTACACCAGGGATTAATTTAGCTTTAGATGTGTCAATGGATTTAATTTTCGCCTGTGCATGGGGACTACGCAACACCTTAATAATGAGGGCATCTTTTGGCACAAAATCGCCTGTATAAGAAGGTTTACCACTGAGTATACCCTTGGCATCGACTTTATCATAAGACTTACCAATGTGCTTCATTATAAACCTCCTTGTAGATACTTACGAACACCGCGGAGCTGCGACTCATAGCCGGTACAGCGACAGAGATTGCCAATCAAGTATTCTCGGATTTCATCATCACTGGCATTAGGATTTCTACGCTTTAATGCGATGGCACTCATCATCATACCGGTAGTACAGAAACCACATTGGTCTGCCCCTTCAGAAGCAAGACAATCTGCTAATAAAGATGCATCCTCTTCAAGACCTTCGAGGGTTGTAATGGAATGGCCTGGCGCACGGAATGTAGGATATGCGCAGGATAACGTGATTTCATCGTCTACCCAAACAGTGCATAAGCCACAGTTTGTCGTATCACAGCCACAGCGTACGCTATAATAACCTAAGTTGCGCAACGTAGTTAATAGCATTTCATCCGTTGGCACATTAACGGTTACATTCTTATTATTAATATTTAATACTAATTCCATTATTGTGCCACCTCCTTAACTAACCGGCGAACCATGGCTTTAGCCATCTCAATTCGATATTCCTTGGATGCATGAGAATTCTTTTGATATACTAATTCCTCTGATGCAACCCGTGCTGCCTCATCCAATGCATCTAATCCTTTTTCTGAAAGCAAAGCACTCGCTTTCTCTGCTAGTTGTGGCGCACCTGGACGAGTCCCGATATAGACTTCATAATTTGTATCATCACGGCGAATAGAACCGGTTAAATACGGAAAGTCACCACGAGAAATGCGCAACGCCTCAACCGCAACAGGCACTTCGCGTTTAGGGATGCGAATTTCAACTAAAATATCACGTTCCCGATAATTCATATAATCCTTCATGGACATACGACCACCTTTATAGGTTACGATGTCTGCATGAACAGCTAGCAAGGCGGGAATGATATCAGAGAACCCAAATTTACTAGCCACGGAACCACCCATGGTAGCCATATTTCTAAATTGGACGCCTAGAATTTCCTTAATTCCACGCACTACGGCGCCGCCACAAAAGCGTTGTAATGGTTCAAACCGTTCTACATCACCTTGTGTCGCCATGGCGCCAATAACAAATTCGTTATCTTCTTCACGAACATATCGTAAATCTAATCCCGCCATATCGATTACTGCAGGCCATGTACGGCGACCCAATCGTAGCCAACACCCACCAGCAAGCATCGGTGCCGTCTTATTTTTTACGGCCATTTCATAGGCCTCTTCCACCGTCTTCGGTTGTAATACTTTCAAAAAGGCTAACATAATCTATCCTCACAATGGTATACTAAAAACAATCATTATCTTAAGCCATTTATATTAGCAATGTTGCCATAAAACCTTTTATTTTTGCTTATATATATAATTGTAACAACTATTACACCGTAAATCTATGACAAACAATATAAAATTACAAGAAGTTTGCAAACAATTACATATACCCGTAGTGGGCACCACGTCATGGCCACTCCCTATAGAGGCCCGTGAAATTTTGCAGGAATCCAATCCCTGTCCATTCACAGCAGCCGACATAGACGAACGACTGATCGGCACAACAGACTTTATGCCACACAGCGCCATCGTCTGTCTATTTCCCTATCATGTGCCACATGAAGGTCCTACGAATCTATCCCGTTACACGTGGGCCACTGATTACCATCTAGTTGTAACAGACTATTTACAACGCCTCGTAGATGAACTAAAAACGACTGCCCCAGATGCATCATTCTCTATCCATTGCGATACGAGTCCCTTAGCTGATCGATATATGGCGTATTTAGCAGGTCTTGGATTCTACGGTAAAAACAAATGCTTTATCAATCCAACTTGGGGTTCTTATATCGTCATCGGCACTGTACTTACCACATTAGAGTTCGAACCCAACACACCTATGGCCGATACGTGTATGAGGTGTAATCGGTGTATTACATCCTGCTTAGGTCAATGTCTAAATGGCAATGCATTTAATTACGCCACCTGTAAAAGCTATTTAACGCAAAAAAAAGGCGATCTCACCGATGACGAACAAGCCATCATCAGGAAATCACCTCTGTTATTCGGTTGTGATGTATGCCAAGAAGTATGCCCCCATAATAAGGACTTACCTACAACACCTATTATTGAATTTCAATCTATCGAACCTTATGTGGATGTTGAAGAATTAGAGTCTATGACCAATAAGGAGTTTAAGGCAAAACACGGTCATCGAGCCTTCTCATGGCGCGGTAAAAAGATATTGATACGCAATCAGGAATATATTACAAAACCTTAATGCTACCTACTATATTTTATAGTAATTAAGTTTATCCAAGGACTCACTCAAAGCCGGTACATATTCTTCGATGAACATGTCCACCTCTGGCATATTTAGAGCTTTCAACTTGGCCAAAATCGTATCGTGCGCCTCCTTGAATTCATCATTGCCCGCATGTAATTCATTGACACATTTCATATACGCAGATAATGTATCAGCTGCTTTCACAATCGGCCATTCAGGCAATGTTTCAGCATCTACAATATACGGTTTATAAACGGATTGCAATCGTTTCGGCAATGTGCTTAACATTTTTTCTTGCGCTAAGGTTTCCACCTCGCCATACAAGGAACGAAGCTTAGGATCAAAGTATTTAATAGGCGTCGGCATATCCCCTGTAAAGATTTCACTCACCTCATGGTACATGGCAATGACAGCCACCTTGTTAATATCTAGGTTGCCACCAAAATATTCATTTTTAAGAGCCGCTAAATTATGAGCTACCATAGCCACCTCAAGGCTATGCTCTTGAATATTTTCAGTTTCCGTATTGCGCATCAAGCTCCAACGGTTAATAAAGCGCATCCGTTTTAAAAAAGCAAAAAATGAACTCATACATATCCCCCTTACAATGAAGGTCCCACCAGAAGGTAGGACCTTTTATAGTATGTATAACTAAATAGTTATATTATTAAATAACACCGCGTAATTTAAAGCCATAGTCTAGGAACTGAACGGCCTCATTCCAACGGTTGTCATCATTGAGCATCACCACAATCATAGTGTGCCCATTTCGCGTAGCCGATGCGATCAAACATTCACCCGCCGCATTTGTAAAGCCAGTCTTTAAACCATTAGCACCAGGGTATTTATTGCGGATGAAATGGTTGGTAGTGCGAATCGTTTCAGGTGTGCGATTTTGATATGGCACCTTATAGTAATCATTCGCCACCTTATCGCGGAACATTTGATACTTCATCCCATAAGCTGCAATCAAAGCCAAATCTCGTGCCGTTGAATGATGACCCATTTGGGTCAATCCATGAGGGTTGAGGAATACGCTGTTTTTAGCCCCTGCCTTAGCAGCTATGCGATTCATATCCTTCGCAAAATTTTCTACAGACCCACTTACGTTCTCTGCCACCACTACAGCCGCATCATTACCAGATGCTACCATCATACCTTCAAGAACACCTTCCAAGGTGATTTGGTCGCCCACATGTACACCAAGATTAGATTCCTCCATGCTAGTTGCATAAGGACTAATCGTTGCTAACTCATCTAATTGTGTTCCTTTTAACTCAAGTGCTGTTAATAAGGTTACCATTTTCGTTGTACTTGCCGGATGCATCCATTTATCGGGATTCTTGGCAAATAAAATCTCCTTATTATCTGCATCAATGAGTACCACGGCTTCACCAATGGTAGATGGTGGCGTAGGTGCAGCACCATGAGCAACAGTACCTAAGAGCATGGCACCTATGAAAGCTAACGCCAATATAAAACGTTGCCATACTAAGTGCCTATACATTATTAAATCTCTCATATCAATCTCTTTCTACATATTATTAACTTGTAAATTCATGATTTATCAGATTTCTTGATTCGTGGTAGTTACTTTTTTCTTAGTTCCTTTAATTTCACCTGTAGAAGTATCTGCGTTTTGTATATATACAACACGTTGTGGATATGGAATATCTATACCATGCTTATCAAAAGCATCTTTTACATCGGACATAATACTATATCGAACATCAAGAAACTGACTCGTTTTAACTTCTGCAAATGCAGAAATACGCACAGAGTTATCACCAAATTCAGAAATACCAATCTCCATATATTTAGCATTTAGAATACGTTTATCCTTGGCAAAAACGTCCTTTAAAATTCTAATCGCTTCATGATGATCATTGTTATAGCCAATATCAAAAACAAACGGAATCATTCGTTCAGTCATATAGGAATAATTCGTTACTGATTGAGATGTAAGAATCGAATTTGGTATATACACCCGTTTCTGATCCTTTGTAGTAACAATAGTATTCATAAACTGTATAGATGTAACACTACCTGTAATGTCCCCAACCTCAATATAGTGTCCAGCGCGAAATGGTTTAAATATTAAAATCAATAATCCAGATGCCAAGTTTGACATATTATTTTGTAATGCCAAGCCAATGCCTAAACCAAAAGCGCCGAAAGCTGCTACAAAGGATGTTGTAGGAACACCAACTTGATTAAGACAGACTAATAATAAACCTACAAGCAATACATAATTAATAATTTGAGATACAAAGCCCATTGCGGCAGTATCATAGTTGGCCCGTGTCATAACACGAACAGCAACGTTTTTAATCCACCGAATAATATAGCGGCCTACAAAAAATATAATAAGAGCAAGCAAAATATTGCCGGCTTGGTTAAAAAACCATTCTCTTAATTTTAACAATACATTGGCATCTTTAAATAACAGCTCTGATGCGGTTGCTAAGAATTCGTACATGTATACCCCCACAATGCTTAAGGTGACTTACTCAAATCTATGGTAAACATATGATATAATTTCACATGTAAATATTATGTATTATAAACAACTTATATGAAGATAATAAAATATTACCTTTTATTATAGCTTTATATTCTATATCTAACAATGATAAACTAGGGAGTCCTATATGTCTAATAATCCATACACAGCGCCAGATGAATTAATAACGGGCGGTCATGTCACTAAAGAATACAACTCTGTAACCGTACTCTTTGACGACATTCACTATTCCTTGAGCAGTGGTCAACTAAATGGAGGCTTTCACCATACATTAGGTGTACGCAATCAACAATTAACCTACCATATTGAAACAGAAAAAGATCTACCAGGTGGCTCTGTAGCAAACTATTTAGCTCAAGAATTTGAACATATCGATGTGCCTGTACATTTCAGCACTGCACTGTTAACCTCTGCTACACCATCCCTTCATGCGTACACAATGGTACAAGAAAGTGATACAATCGTTGAAACCATTGTCACTGGTGGTTATAAGAAAACGGCCCATCGTGCAGGTACAGGTTATTGTTATGAAGAAAAAGATGGTGAATTCCACACTCCTGGCACAATTAATATCCTCGTATTCACCAACAAGGCCTTAACAGATAGTGCGATGGTGAAAGCCATCATGACGATTACCGAGGCTAAAACAGCAGCATTACAAGATTGGAAGGTAGAAAGTACCAAGGACTTTCCCAAATACAATACACATATAGTTCACAGTTTAGCAAAGGAAACGAATACCTCCGCTACTGGAACTGCTACAGATGGCATCATCTTAACTATCAATACAAATGGCGATGTATTAACTGATGCAGGATCCTATTCCCTATTCGGCGACACATTAGCCAAAGCTGTATACCTAGGTGTACAACGAGCATTAGAAAATGCCATCGGTACCGAATGATTTATACAAGCAAAAGGCCCTTTGTGAATAATCACAAAGGGTCTTTTTATATCTGTCTCATCCGCATACAATTGCTTGTAAGGGTTAGTATTCTTTAAAGATTCGTTCCAAATCCTTGCAAGTGCGTTCCTTTTGTAAGGCCAACATCAACAAGATACGAGCCTTTTGAGGTGATAAGCTATCACATACAAAATAGCCTGCCTCCACATCTTGGGGAACCTTAGATACTATACCACTTCCCGTTCTGGATGCGCGTACAACAGGTATTGGTAAATTGGATGTTACCTTGCGGATAGGTTGCGGTATCGTACCATGGCCTAAGCCAGCTAAGATCAAACCCGATGGGTTCGTTGCCACTATGGCAAGCCCCATAATTTCTTCGATACCTGCATAACAGGTTAAGATTTCAACACGTGGTAAGTCATCGTTCTCTGGCAAGCCAAACTCAGATTCCATCGTATGCTTACGCAACGGACACATATAGTATTGGGCTATACCATCTTGTACAATACCAAGATGACCTGCATTAGGGCTACCAAAGGTTGCCACGTTAGTTGTATTCATTTTAGTTACATCCCGCGCACCATCAATATAGCCATTCATAACGACTAATACGCCCTTGTTATAAGACTCTGGTGTTCGAGCCACTTGTATAGCCTGTAATAAATTAATAGGACCATCAGCACTGACAGCACCTGCTGGGCGCATAGAACCTGTTATCACGATAGGCTTATCAGTATGAACAGTAAGATGTAAGAAATACGCTGTTTCCTCCATACTATCCGTGCCATGTGTAATAACAACACCTGCAATATCATCATTATCCACACATTTCTGCACTAATTTTGATAGACGGACCCATTGAAATAGCGTTATATCTGAGCTTTCAATATTACAAAATTGATTGCACACAAAAGGGCCATACTCTCTAACGCCAGGTACAGAGGATATAATTTCTTCTAGGGGCAACACACCTGCTGTATAACCCGTCAAATCAGTGTCTGAAGCACCTTGGCCCGCAATGGTACCGCCTGTACCAATGATTGCAATTTTCTTAGTCATCATATCCTCCTATAAATATCATAATGTAGACGGTTTAAAAGAAGGCATTAATTCAAGTTTATGACGATTAATGCGTTGTAGATAATCAATGCGCTCCTTCGTTTTTATATCTTCAATTTCGCCGGTTCGAATATATCGGTCAAGAACGGCATAAGTAAATCCTAGTTTATCCTCATCGGATTGACCACTGAGGCCATCACTAGGCGTTTTGTCTACTAAATGACGTGGAATATCTAAAAGGCGTCCAATCTGACGTACCTCTTCAACCACGAGATTAGCCAATGGACTAAAATCACCGGCTGCATCGCCAAACTTTGTAGAATAGCCCACATAGTCTTCAGATCCATTACATGTATTAGCAACACGTGCACCATGTGGTAAATTTTGACCTATCGCATATAATGTGGTCATCCGCAAACGAGGTGGTGTATTGATTTCTGCATCTCGTGCTAAATCTGTACGGCCTGTTACACGGGAAAAGCCTTCGCCTTGTACAATAGCCTCTGTCAATGCACGATAGGCATTACCAATATTCACAATCATATAGGGAATGCTAAGATGCGTCACCACCTCTTTTGCATCATCTATATCGGATTGTACATCATTTGGCATAAGGACGCCTACAACGCGTTCTGCACCAAGCGCCTCCTTACAAAGAGCAGCTACTACGGTTGAATCCTTACCGCCCGAAATGCCGACTACAGCGGAACAGGTAGGTCCATTTTGTTCAAAATAGTCCCGAATCCACGCTACTAATTCCTCTTTTGTTCGTTCTGGATGTGTAAGCATAGACCCTCCTATTTTTTACGACCAATACAATTTAATAAGTCCATCTTCATACGGTAATAATCAGGGCTCATATCTAGATAGTGACGATGTGGATTTTCAAAGCGTTGTTCTTCCGGCCAAATCTCATGAGCTAATTGGTCTTGTACATAGGCGCGTATCGATTCCAATGTTGGGGATGGTACGATTTGTTCGCCCCCTTTAATCATGAGTTCCTGCATATTTTTGAATGTGCAATTTTCATAATACAATTCTCTCCACGGCTTTTCTGGATCAATATAGCGATATGGTTTGTCTGTAGATGGCACTTCACCAGGTAATGTCAATAGTTCAGCAATGGCGCGACCATCCTCATTATAAACACGATATACCTGTTTCAAACCAGGATTAGTAATCTTTTCAACAGATTCGGAAATCTTAATGCGCGGTTCCCATACGCCGCGTTTCTCAACGCCTGCGATTTTATACACAGCACCGAATACAGGATCCGTTTTCGACGTAATCAACCGTTCCCCTACGCCAAAGATATCAATAGGTCCACCTTGATTTAATAAGGATGAAATCGTATATTCATCAAGGCTGTTAGACGCCATGATTTTACAATCATTCATGCCTGCATCATCGAGCATGCGACGCGCTTGCTTAGCTAGATACGCCAAATCACCAGAATCGAGACGAATACCTTTCAAACGATGTCCCTTTGGCTCTAATACCTCGCGGGCCACCTTAATAGCATTCGGTACACCAGATTCTAAAACATTATAAGTATCAACCAAGAACACAGCGCTGTCCGGATATACTTCAGCATAGGCTTTGAATGCTTCGTATTCAGAATCGTGGTACATAACCCAACTATGTGCCATGGTACCATTTACAGGAATGCCAAATTGTTGGCCCGCTAAAACTGTGGCAGTCCCATTGACACCGCCTATAAAAGCCGCCCGTGCACCATATACTGCTGCATCCACATTGTGAGCGCGACGCGCACCAAAGTCGGATACGATGCGCCCATCGGCAGCACGTACAATGCGGTTCGCCTTTGTAGCGATAAGCGATTGATGATTGATCATAGTCAGTACTGCCGTTTCCACGATTTGTGCATCGATAAGAGGGGCTACGATAGTTATAATCGGTTCATTCGGATATATGATAGTGCCTTCTTTGAAAGCATATACATCACCGGTAAATTTGAAATTGCGCAAATACTCTAAAAATTCATCACTAAACAAATGTAATGATTTAAAATACGCTATATCATCCTCATCGAAATGAAGGTTCATAATGTATTCTAAAACTTGTTCCAATCCACCAAAAATAGCAAAGCCACCTTTGTCTGGATTGCGACGGTAAAATACGTCGAAGGCAACGCGGTCTGTATTGTCTTGTTTCGTAAAGTACCCATGAGCCATGGTCATCTCATAGAGATCCATGAGCATACTAATGTTGCGACATTCATGTTGCATACTTTCACCATCCTACATAAATAAAAGGTATATAATACAGCGCGTTCGTTATTCATTACGCATGATACTATTATAAACTATATACATCGTCTTTTCTATTCATAGTACATGTGATATAACTATATTATAGATAATAATTACTTATTAACTAATGAATAAACATGAATCGTCCTATTTTTACTAAAATTTATAGGATAATTTTAGAATGAGAGGTACCCTATGGACACAATCGTTCAAGCAAAACGTGTATTAGAAATATTTAAAGAAATGAGCCAAATTCCACGTGGGTCTGGCAATGAAAAGGGCATTAGCGATTATATTGTCAATTTTGCTCACAACCTCGGACTCGAAGCCACCCAAGATAGTGAGTGGAATGTAGTTATCAAAAAACCGGCTACACCAGGCTATGAAAATCGTCCATCCGTCATCCTTCAAGGTCATATCGATATGGTATGCGTAAAAGGTCATGATTCCAACCATGATTTTACAAAAGATCCAATCGCCAACATCATCGAAGGCGAATGGATGCACGCCGATGACACTACATTGGGTGCAGATAATGGCATGGGCGGCGCTATGATTTTAGCAGTCCTAGAAGATAAGAACCAACAACATGGTCCACTACAAGTATTGTTCACAACTAACGAAGAAACAGGTATGGATGGTGCTGCAGCGGTAAAAGAAGGTCAAGTAACAGGTGACTATCTAATCAACTTAGACACTGAAGTGGAACATGAGTTCTGCGTGAGCTGCGCTGGCGGCTGCCACGTTAATGTATCTATCCCACTATTGCGCGAAAATAATCTACCTGGTTATGATGCAGGGCTTTCACTAACTGTAAAAGGTTTAAAGGGTGGTCATTCCGGTATCGAAATCATCGAACAACGAGCTAATGCAAACCAAGTACTTGCTCGCGTTCTTTATGATTTAGAAAAACAATATTCCTTTAATCTAGCTTCTTTCGTAGGTGGCGTTAAACATAATGCGATTCCATCTAAAGCGGTTGCAACCATGTCTGTACGCAACGAGGATATAGAAGCGATTAAGACCCTTATCAAATTCTACGAAAAAGAATACAAACATGAATTTGCAATCAAAGATCCTGATTTAACATTCGTAGTGGAAGAAATTCCTACACCGGCAACAGTGTATGCTGATGATACGGCAGAAGCCTTAATTTCCTACCTCTATCTTGCAGAAGATGGGGTTCACTCTATGAGCCAAACCATCGAAGGGCTTGTAGAAACATCAGATAATCTCGCTATTGTTTCTGAAGGCACACATACGATAGACATCCTCGTATCAGTTCGTAGCTCTAATAAAAACAGCTTAGAATACTTAACTAAAAAATTATTACTCCTTGCTGATACATTAGGCGTTTCTGCTACCCGCAGCGGCGGTTATCCTGCATGGGAATACGATAAAGGCTCTAAACTAGAAGAACAAGTTATCGCACTTTACAATACTATGTCCGACACCCCTGCCCGCGTGAATGCAGTCCATGCAGGCCTAGAATGTGGCTTATTAAAGAATGTTTTACCAAATACTGAAATGATCAGCTTTGGTCCAACAATCATTAGCCCACATACAAATACGGAACGCGTACATCTACCTTCTGTAGAACATGTATATGTATTCCTTAAAGCATT
>OAVZ01000054.1_pt1 | contig 41736 bp, 40 predicted proteins | sample 1476491 | NCBI WGS metagenome assembly OAVZ01 (sample SAMEA2580117, study PRJEB22360) | human gut metagenome | biome: human gut; feature: human-associated habitat; material: faeces | place: Denmark | collected 2008/2010 | reverse complement strand
TTAGCCGTCACCCCCCCATCATTCCGCCAAGGGCAGCTGCCGCCATACATGCAGCTGTACCAATCTCAGCTTGACAGCCACCGACCGCACCGGCTACACAAGCGCGATTGGCAACCACATTCCCTACGCCTGATGCGGCAAGGAATCCTTTCACCAAGACATCTCTATCTAGTTTGTATTGCTCAGCCACGGCCTGAATGGCGCCAGGCATAACGCCACAAGAACCCGCCGTTGGGCAAGCCACAATTCTGAACATTTTCGCATTAGCTTCGTTGACCGCAATAGCATAAGACATCGCCTTATAAGCAGTTTCACTCATGAATAATGGTTTTCGTTTCATTAAACGAGCCGCATCTCCACCAGACATATTGGATTGAGTCCGCTGTAAATGACGCATACCATCGTGAATGGAGGCCTCAAAAATACTTAATCGATGCTTAATTTCTTTAACGATTTCCTTTTCACTACGATCATACTGTTCTAGCTCACTGCGCATTACCACATCACCAAAAGATATGTTATTCTCTTCGCTAAGGCGGATAATATCAGCTATCGTTTCATATTCATAACTCATCATATCCTCCTATAGGGCCTCAAAGGTCATCACATCTTGGATGCCTGGGCATTCACGCATAAATTGTACTGTAATAGGGTTTACAACGGAATCTGTAGTAATTACCATAACCGCGTCCTTGTATTTACCCTTTCTAAACACGCGCATGGACGCAATGTTGATATCCGATTCACTCAAGGCCTGACTAATTAGAGAAATTGCACCAGGTCTATCCTCATGGAATACAACAAGGGTAAATTCATCGCCCGTAATGGACATATCATTGCCATCAACCTCGGTAATCATGATTTGACCACCACCAATCGAACGACCTACAACGGACATATGACGATTATGGTCGCCGTATAAATCAAACTTAACTACATTCGGATGGCCTATATCGAGTGGTGATTCGATGAAAGTATAGTCTAAACCTGCTTCATCAGCGAGTTCCTTTGCATTGCGGATGCGTTTATCATCCTCTTTAAAGCCTAATAAACCACCTAATAAGGCACGATCTGTACCATGCCCCTTATATGTTTTTGCAAATGACCCATACAAGGTCATTTCAACCTTCTTCGGCGTATTCCCAAATATACAACGAGCCATCTTGCCAAGCCGTGCTGCACCAGCGGTATGCGAACTAGATGGGCCAATCATAACCGGGCCGATAATATCAAAAATACTGTTCATAATGAACCTCTATACATATATAAATAAGGATATAATCTAATTCTTATCTATAGTATAGCAATCAATATCGAGGCTTGTCTATATGCACAATAGAGGTATGTTTGTCCACTTATGACAAACATACCTCTATTCCATTAATTAACTATTAATATAACTCAGCCAAGAAAATAATCGCAAATCCCCACAGTACAACACCATATATCGTATTTGTTTTTACGACAAAAAAGGCTATACCATCCAAAGATGGCATAGCCTAATTTATATAGCAACAGCCCGAATCATATAAGAGAGAGGGGATTAAGGCCGCTGTTATCAGGTTTTAATCCGATTAGCCCAAGATAGCTTTCATATCAGCTTCTGGAGTTGTAATTGGATGTAATTGGAATTTTTCTACCAAAATGTTCAATACATTGCTGGAGAAGAATTTAGGCAAGGAAGGTCCGATGTAGATGTTGCGGATACCCAATGCCAATAATGTTAACAAGATACATACTGCTTTTTGTTCGTACCAGGACAATACCAATGTTAATGGCAAGTCGTTTACGTCACATTCAAATGCACCAGCCAAAGCTACTGCTACTTGAATAGCGGAGTAAGCATCGTTACATTGACCCATATCAAGGATACGAGGGATACCACCGATTTCACCGATGTTAAGGTCGTTGAAGCGGAATTTACCACAAGCCAATGTCAATACTACAGTATCATCTGGAGTTTGTTTTACGAATTCTGTGTAGTAGTTACGGCCTACTTTAGCACCGTCACAGCCACCAACTAAGAAGAAGTGTTTGATTGCGCCAGCTTTTACAGCGTCGATTACTTTATCAGCAATACCCAATACTGTACCGTGACCGAAACCAGTAGTTACTTCGTGACCACCATTGATGCCAGTGAATTCTTGAGCTTCTTTGTAGCCGCCCAATTCGATGGCGCGTTCAATAACAGCGGAGAAGTCTTTAGTGCCATCAGCTTTTTCTTCTACGTGTGCACAGCCGTCGAAACCTACCATATCTGTAGTGAAGATATTAGCTCTGTAGTTTTCTTTTGGTGGCATAATGCAGTTTGTAGTGAACAAGAATGCGCCAGGAACGTCAACGAATTCTTTTTGTTGGTTTTGCCATGCAGTACCGAAGTTACCTTTCAATTGAGGATGTTTTTTCAATTCAGGGTAAGCGTGGCAAGGTAACATTTCACCATGAGTATAGATGTTTACACCTTTACCATCAGTTTGTTCCAACAATTGATTCAAGTCGTGAAGGTCATGACCAGTTACAACGATGAAAGGACCTGGTTCTACAGTCAAAGGTACTGTAGTTGGTACTGGAGTACCATATGTTTCAGTGTTAGCTTTATCAAGAATAGCCATGCATTTCAAGTTGATTTGACCGAATTCCATCAACAAGTTCAACCATTCTTCAGCACTGTGGTCTTTAGCGAATTCTACCATGCCTTTGATGAACCAAGCATCAACTTCAGGATCATGGAAACCAAGACGTGCAGCATGCCATGCATACGCAGCCATACCACGCATACCTAACAATAATGTGGAACGAAGGGATACGATATCTTCTTCACCTTTCCACAATTGTTCCCAATCGAAGTTTTGAGCTGCGCTATCGATTTTTGCATGATAAGCGTTTACTTCGTCGATGAATTCTTGAACGCGGTCTTCAGAGAAGTTTACGTTTGTTACACACATGAACAAACCACGCATTAAATAGTCAACGCCTTCTTTAGTTTGGCCTTTTACGTCTAAAGCGCGTGCTAAACCAACTAAAGCAGCAGTTAATTCGTCTTGTAAGTTAGCAACTGGTGCAGTTTTACCACATACACCTTGTACAGTACAGCCGCCTGGTGCTGCAGATTGTTCGCATTGATAACAGAACATGCTCATTTAAAAATCCTCCTTTGCGAGACTTCCTCGCATTCAAGCTAGATAATATAAAACCTATACATTACACTGATGAATTATCAGGTGTCTGATTGATTACATTGAAAGTATAACGTAAAGGTGATACAATTTCTGTAGCTTGAGCAACAATAAAAAAACTTTTTCAAAAATTTCCTGACTCTTCTTTTGGAACAGGCTGCTCACAAGAGCATATATAATTATTTTACAATACTCATTACAAATTACCTATAAAAAGCATCACACCATACGATGTATAATTCGGGTTAAAATGGCTATATACTATATTAGGAGGCACACATGATTAAACAAGTTCTATCCGATGACATTATCAAACAATACTTACCAATCTTAACAGCTTGCCCCCTATTCAATACATTGGGTATACCAGAATTAACGAGCTACTTACATAATGCAAAAGTAATTATAAAGAATTATAAAAAGAACGACTTTATCGCTATTTCAGGAGATCCTATGGAAGGAATTGGCGTTATCTTGGAAGGTAGTGCGCTTCTTACGCGTGAAAATGTGCTAGGCCAACGAGTTATCATGGCCAATTTAGAGGCATCTGTTTGATAAGGGGAAGCCTTGCTATTTAGTAAGCATCCACTTTGGCCAGCCACCATAAAAGCGTTAAAACCAACAAAAATTATGTTTATACCACTCGAAACATTTATCGAAACATTACCGGATTGCCATCAATGCCAAACCAAAATCCTTTCTAATCTATTAGAGGATTTATCGGAAAAAGCATTGCTTCTTACCAAAAAAGTTCATTATTTAACATTAAAGGGCATGCGTGAAAAAATTTACGCATATCTTACAGATATATATACGATGCAACACAGTGAAAAACTGGTGTTACCTCATAATCGCGAACAAATGGCGGAAGCTCTCAACGTTTCACGTACTGCGTTAAGCCGTGAGCTTGGAAGATTGCGCGACGAGGGTATCATTGAAATCAATGGCCGCCATGTGACATTATTAGACCCTCAACAAATTGTAGAATTTGGATTTAACAATTAAATACAGCGTGCACGCAACACAAAACCGCCTAGGCATAGCCTTAGGCGGTTTATTGTATATATGTATAGAATTAGAACCAATGAGATAAATCAAATTCTTCCCCAATGGTTGCTTTCACATGAGCTCGACCTAAATAGAGACCAAGTAATGTAAGAGAAATAGAACACATAGGACTTTCATCATAGACGCGAGCCAAATCAGAAAGAACCGGACTAATATCGTCCATGATTTGACGAGCCTCTTCCCCTCTAAATGCAGTAGGTTTACTCTTCATCAAAGCTATGAGATCACGTTGCACCATTGGATCAGAGATGCGAGCCTCTCTAAAGAAGCGTTGTGCCAAGGATTCATCGACGACAGCCAATTTATAAAGATTAGAGTTTAGGCTGCGCACCACAAATCGTGGATCTACGCCGCGGCCATCAGTAGCACGGAATAACTCTTCCTTTGTAAAGCCACGATAGTTAAATACAAACGGATAGGAATTACTCAATAATTGCGTCAATGTTACGGACTCACGTTCTTGCTGAGTACAACGTAAATAATCTAGCTGACGATAAAACGATGAGTCATGAGGCAAATCCGAAATAAATGGTTCGATATATTTTTCCACATAATGTTGGAAATGAATACGTCCATAGTTATTAGAATTACGAGAGTATTGTAATAATAATGTTAACGCCATCACTTGAAAGTGTCCTAATGTAAGATGGGGCAAAACGCGCAATGCATCAAAAGCTACTAAGTACGGTGTACTCGACTTAGGCGATTGAACCACATCGGAAAAGGCTTCTAGCGCAGCTGTTTTCATCCAAGTCGTTGGAGATCCTGCATAGGCTTTTTGCATAGCCAATAATGCTTCTTGAATTACGATATTTTGCAATAGTAATTTGACTTCGCTTAATTTCGTAATGCCTAAAACGGCTAATGCATCCCGCGTAATATCTGCAACGAATTGCATAGCATCACCATGAACGACACCGAAAGCATGAGCAAATGGTTCAATTGCAAGGGCTACGCGTTTATCCTCTTGTGCAGCCTGTGCCCATGGACCAATTGGTTCTGGCTCATCCTCTTCTTTGTTGGATAAATGTTCATTAATTTCATCGGCATTAAACATGCGTGTTTCTTCTAATGCAGATGGACCTTGTGGATTTACAATTTCACTATTTTCACTGCCAAACATCTGCGTTGCATCAGCATCAAAGCATCGTGTTTCGTCCATTACATCAGGAGACTCGCCTAATGCAATAGTATCCTCTGTAGAAGATTCAACAGCAGGAATTTCCATCGTTTTTTCTGTATCAGTCACTGCATCAATAGGTGCTGCAACAACGAGTTCTGTAACAATAGGTTCTGCGGTAACAGAATTCTCAAAATCATGTTGTTCTACAGGATTATGTAATTGAATAGCACCCTTACTAACAGATGTTCGTTCATCAACATGAGCCTCGTATACATCAACACCATCATGTGTTTCTCGAGGTGTTATATGTACCTTCTCTTGTTCATACAAACGCCCTGGACGTGATGTTTTTGAAGGCTTTGATATTACAGAATGCGCGTCACTGTTACTTTCACTTTTATTAAATACCGCATAGCATACTCCAAAGAAACCAAGTACGACAACGGCCAATACGACATATGGGATAAACGTTGACATTACATTCTCCTCTTATAATAATGCGTCATTATATACCGCACGAATACCGCCGATACTCTTAGGGCGAACACGACAAGCTGTCACATGCGCTTCCCCAATTTCTTTTAAGCTTAATCGTACAGGAACCGTTACATGTTTCATATGCATACCAATGAAAGTATCTCCTATATCGATTCCCGCATCTGCTTGTATAAATTCAACAATTACAGGATCCTTAAAGCGGTTATACGCCGTCATAGCCATAGCGCCACCAGCATGCAATTGAGGAACAACATTACATTCCTCTTCCCAAGTCATAGCCTCACGTTCCATTACAAGGGCTCTATTTAAATGTTCACAACATTGTACAGCAAGATATAAACCTCGTTCGTTAACGGCTTTATAAATCTCATCAAATACAACAGCTGCTACATCCTCATGAGAATCAGTGCCAATCTTTTTACCACAAATCTCACTTGTAGAACATCCCACTACAAATAGCTGTCCTTCGTGTACCTTTGCTACTGTTAAGAGTTCTTCCATAGCAGTATGTACTTCTTGTCTAATTGTTTCAATAGAATGCATGATATCGCCCCTTTTTAATATTCAAATCTATAAATATATTATCATAAATTATATGTCTTTTATAGACCAAACTATAGGATATATGCGTGAAATTCTTATGATAAATTAATCTATTGTATATGATACTAGTTTGAAATACAAAAAAGAGGCTTGCTAAAGCAAGCCTCTTTCAATCACTCAGTGGTGATATTAGATTTTTCTGTAAGGTTTTTGGCCTTGTTCGTAGAAGTTGTTACCTTCAGTATCGCCAACTACGATGCAAGGGAAATCTTCAACTGTCAATTCAGCCAAAGCTTCTGGGCCAAGTTCACCATAAGCAAGTACTTCGTATTTTTTGATGGATTTTGCAATCAATGCTGCAGCGCCACCAACTGCTGCGAAGTATGTGCAACCATTTTTCTTCATGGATTCAACTACTGCTGGTTTACGGGAACCTTTACCGATCATGCCTTTGATACCTTGATCAAGCATTGTTGGTGTATAAGCATCCATACGACCAGAAGTTGTAGGACCAGCAGAACCAATTGGGTCACCAGGTTTTGCAGGTGTAGGTCCTAAGTAGTAAACGAATTTGTTAGTCCAATCGATTGGTAATTTTTCGCCACGTGCTAAAGCTTCAGTCATAACTTTATGAGCAGCGTCACGAGCGGAGTAAATTTTGCCAGTGATAAGAACGCTATCACCAACTTTTAATTTACGGGAAAACTCTTCATTATATTCTTCAGTATTAATGCGAATTGTTTCAGCCATTGTAATTACCTCCTACCGATTAAAGTACTACGTGTTTATGACGAGCAGCATGACACATAATAGTAACAGCAACAGGAAGGCCGGCGATATGAGTTGCACCCCATTCGATGTTTACACCGATACAAGTTGTTGTGCCACCCAATTGTGGACCGATACCAGTTTTGTTAACCATTTCCAAAATTTCTTCTTCCAATTTTGCATACTCAGGATCTTTGTGAGGAGTGCTAATATCGCGAAGCAAAGCTTTTTTGGACATAACAGCTGCTTGGTCCATAGTACCACCAATACCAACGCCAAGTACGATTGGAGGGCATGGGTTAGGGCCAGCATGTTTTACGATTTCAAGAACTGCATTTTTAACGCCTTCAACGCCATCTGCAGGTACCAACATAGCTACGTCAGATTTATTTTCAGAACCGAAACCTTTAAGTTCTACGTTGATTTCTACTTTATCGCCAGGAACGATATCGATGTAGATGATTGCAGGTGTGTTGTTTTGAGTGTTTTTACGGTTGAACAATGGTTCTGCTACAACGGATTTACGAAGGTAACCTTCTACATAACCTTGAGCAACACCTTCATTGATAGCTTCTTTAAGATCGCCACCAACGAAATGAACATCTTGACCTACTTCTACGAATACTAATGTCATACCAGTATCTTGGCAGTATGGACGATCTTCAGCATCAGCAATTTCTGCATTTTTGATGATTTGATCGAGTACGATGCAACCAACTGGAGACTCTTCTGTTTCACGGCCTTTTTTCAAGCCTTCATAGATGTCTTTTGGCAAGTGGTAAGCTGCGTCCATACACATTTGACGGACTGTTTTTGTGATTTCAGATACTTGAATCTCGCGCAAGATAATCCCTCCTCAGGAAAATAATTAGATATTAACTCTAATACAATGAGATACATTTATTCTCAAAGTGTTAAGCTAAGATTAACTCTATGACTCCATACTAGCACACTACCGAAGGCCTTTCAACGCTTTACCTATACAGTTTTCTCAATGAAATTTATCGATTTGATAATTATTTTCAATGATTAATTATACCTTTTTTATGCACTTTGATAATATTAAAAATAATAGCTTAACTCTAATAAAAGGCTATATAACTGTAATAAATATCACATTATATTATTGTATATGGTTCGTTTCCAATCAATATGTGTTCTAACCATAAAATATATTGCTTTCTTTAATGAGATTATCTATCATTTTTATATAAAAAGATTTTAATTATGAGTATGTATAACGATTATCTTCAATACAATTAATTTACTAACTCCCCTATTCATCAAGGAGTTCATATACACAAAAACACGCTTAATTAGTGGATTTCTCACCAATATATATAATTATCGTTTTTTATGACTATCTCATCAAATTATTTTATCATTCCTCAAGCTCTGTCTATTATGTGTTTTAGTTATAGCATATGCTAAAAATTTTTAACTTTTTATAACATTTCCCCTTGCTATTATCGATATGTTCCTTTATAATAATCACTATATTATTCCTCGATAGCTCAGTTGGTAGAGCAATCGGCTGTTAACCGATCGGTCGTAGGTTCGAGTCCTACTCGGGGAGCCAATTTCATATCATGGCCCGTTGGTCAAGCGGTTAAGACACCGCCCTTTCACGGCGGTATCCCGGGTTCGATTCCCGGACGGGTCACCACATGGACGATTAGCTCAGCTGGGAGAGCGCCTGCCTTACAAGCAGGATGTCGGCAGTTCGATCCTGTCATCGTCCACCACAGTAAGAAGCAAGCTGACGCTTGCTTCTTTTTTATTGCAACTATGGTATACTGTAAGATATAGTTTTGATTATATTTATATCAAGGAGAGTCGAATATGAACTTTAGAGAAGCAACCATGCGTATCAGTTTTTGTCTCGCCTTAGCATTTGTTTCAACTTTCACAATCGCTAATGCAGCAAATGTAGATGCTCAAACTACAAAAGCCCGTTCTATCCCTATTGCGCCAGTAAAGATCATCCCTGATCCTGGCACTATCAAAACGTCGCCGATTCAAATTACTTCGACCACGTCAAATACACCATCTACAGTGGGAAAGGCTAACTACGATGGCCATTTAGATAATTTCCCATCTCGCAAGGTAACACTTGTAGTACCAACAACATTGCGCAATGAAAATACGGCTGCCTTTGGTAAATATTTATCCGATTCAGTGGCAAATGTCTTGCGCTATCCATACTACGATACAACCGTAGTAAGCACCAACACACCATTAGCACAAATCACAGCCGTTGATTTAGCCGAAGTGGCAGCATCACAACATTCCGAAATTGTCATTATGCCTGTGCCAATGCAAGACATATATGTACAATTACCAACGTCCTATCTCAGCCAATACTATCATGATGATAGCGACGACATTCACATTCAAGCTAAAGTATCTGCTATGATTTATTTCTACGATACTAATGAAGGTATCGTTCACACCATCCGTAGTGGTTTTAACCAAATCGATGATACCTTGACTATGCCAACACATAAATCCATATGGAATAAAGTTATAAAAGACTTACTTGAACAATTACCATATAAACGTGTTCCAACAGATCGAGATCGTTATCAAGCTCCCGGTATTAATGCAGAAATGCCAGTTGTTCCAGACTATGAATTTCAAGTAGAACAACCAAAAAATACAGCTTACTCACTAAAAGGTGTTAGTGTATTATAATTCAAAACAATGCAACAGCAAAAGGGTGTCGCCCATATGGGTGACACCCTTTTTGCGTATACAAGCAAATAAGGAGTACTCCAAGAGTACTCCTTATTTACCAAGGCTATATCAATGTATAACTACTATATGCGTTGTGTTACCTTTAAACGAAGTAATGCCCGAGCTAAGGCGAGTTCAGCACGCTCTACATCTATATCAGGTGTAGGGTTAGACAAACGGCCTTCAGCGCGTTCTTTTGCTCGTTTCGCACGATCGATATCGATGGTTTCTGGGCTTTCACAATTAGGTGTTACAATGCTCACCTTGTTGTGTTCAATTTCAACAAAGCCCCCGAAAACAGCAAATGTATGCTGTTTTCCATCAGGATTATCGACACGTAAAGGGGCTATATCTAGGGCAATAATCATAGGTGCATGATTAGGCAATACACCAAATTCGCCATCAATAGCATGCCCTACGAAAAAGTCAGCCTTACCATCATAGACAATCGCATCAGGTGTTATTATCGTTAGGGTCATAGGTTCCGCCATGGATTATTCCCCCTTCTCTTGCATTTCCTTTGCTTTTGCAACGGCTTCATCAATGGTACCAACCATATAGAATGCGCCTTCTGGTAAATCATCATGTTTACCATCAAGGATTTCTTTAAAGCCACGCAATGTTTCTTGTAATGGTACATATTTACCAGGAGAACCGGTAAATACTTCTGCTACGAAGAATGGTTGACTCAAGAAACGTTGAATTTTACGAGCTCGAGATACAGTTAACTTATCTTCATCAGATAATTCTTCCATACCTAGAATTGCGATGATATCTTGTAAGTCGCGATATTTTTGCAACACTTCTTGAACGCCACGAGCCACGTTATAATGTTCATCCCCAAGTACATGAGGGTCCAAAATACGGCTTGTAGAATCAAGTGGATCTACGGCAGGATAAATACCAAGTTCCGCGATGGAACGAGACAATACTGTTGTTGCATCCAAGTGAGCAAATGTAGCTGCTGGTGCAGGGTCAGTCAAGTCATCGGCAGGTACGTATACGGCTTGTACAGACGTAATGGAACCTTCTTTTGTAGATGTAATACGTTCTTGTAAGGCACCTACGTCATTTGCCAATGTAGGTTGATAACCTACAGCAGATGGCATACGACCTAAAAGGGCAGATACTTCGGAACCAGCTTGAATAAAACGGAAGATGTTATCGATAAACAAGAGCACGTCTTGTTTCTTCACATCACGGAAATATTCAGCCATTGTAAGACCTGTCAAACCAACGCGCATACGAGCCCCTGGTGGCTCATTCATTTGTCCATATACCAAGGCTGTTTTATTAATAACGCCGGATTCCTTCATTTCGTTCCAAAGGTCATTACCTTCACGAGTACGTTCACCTACGCCAGAGAATACGGAATAGCCACCATGTTCTGTGGCAACATTGTGAATCAATTCCATAATCAATACTGTTTTCCCTACGCCGGCACCGCCGAACAAACCGATTTTACCACCTTTTACGTATGGTGCGATCAAGTCTACGACTTTGATACCCGTTTCAAGAATTTGTGTATCTGGTGAAAGGTCATCAAATTTAGGTGCTGGACGATGGATAGGCCACATTTCATCTGCTACTACAGGAGCTGGATCATGGTCTACGGTTTCACCCAACACATTAAAGATACGACCCAATACGCCTTCACCAACTGGTACGGAGATTGCAGCACCAGTGTCTTCTGCTTCCATACCACGGGTCATACCATCAGTAGAACTCATAGCAACGCAGCGAACCATATCGTCCCCTAAGTGTTGCATAACTTCTACTACAATTTTTTGTCTATCGTGCGCTTTATGGTCATGGTAGATGTGAATGGCGTTATAGATAGCTGGTAAATGACCAGCTTCAAAACGCACGTCTACAACTGGGCCGATGACCTGCACCACTTTCCCAATATTATTACTCATTAAGAGGTCTCTCCTTATCTATTGCAAGGCATTGGCACCGCCAACAATTTCAGAAATTTCATTCGTAATACTGGATTGACGTAATTTATTATATTCAAGCCCTAAGGAACTGATGAGATCCCCAGCATTATCAGTAGCAGATGTCATAGCTGTCATACGAGCACCTAATTCACTTGCCGCCGCTTGTAATAATCCATTATATACGGTAATTTCTAAATATTTTGGTAATAATGCATCCAGAACTGCTGCAGGGTCCGGCATAAATTCATACTCTTCGCCCTTTACTTCATCATCTGGTTGCTCTAACGGTAGAATGCACTCTGCCTGTGCAATTTGCGTCATAGAATTTACAAAGCGCGTATAAATCATGATAACTTCGTCAACTTCATGACGTTCATATAATGAAAGTGCATGATCCATAATATGTCGCGCATGTTCGTAACTCGGTTTATCGGAAAAACCACTGTACGATTGATCAATATGATAGTTACGAGATTTTAAACTATCCTTTGGTTTTCGCCCAGCTGTAATGAGGCAATATTCATCAGGTGTTTTTTGACCGATTTGTTCTATTGCCAATTTTAATACGTTAGACGAATAGGCGCCTGCAAGGCCCTTGTCAGCACCGATAACGATATAACAAGTCCGTTTTACAGGTCTACTTTCAAGTAGAGGACTTACATAATCTCGTAAATCACTAGTGGAGATATGACGCAAGATTTGCCCTATTTTTTCTGCGTATGGCCGCGTTGCATCAGCTTTTGCTTGAGCCCTACGAAGACGAGCAGAAGCTACCATCTTCATCGCTTTTGTTATTTGTTGCGTATTAGTAACACTCTTTATACGCTTTCGCAAATCTTGTGCACTAGCCATACATTACGCCTCCTTACGGGAAACTAATGTATGTGTAGCACCAAAGGCTTCTACACATTCTGGAATAGCTTGTTTTAACAAGTTTTCTGTTGCTTCATCAAGTTTATTTGTGCTTTCAATATTGCTGATAATTTCAGGATAATTTGCACGAATAAAACGTAATAATTCCGCTTCGAATGCCAATACATCAGCTACTTGAATGCTAGCTAAGTATCCCTTAGTACCAGCATATAGGTTAATAACCATTTCAGCTACACTCATTGGCTCATATTGACCTTGTTTCAACATTTCAGTCAATCGTTCACCACGGTCTAATTGTGCTTTTGTGGCTGCATCAAGATCAGAACCGAACTGAGCAAACGCCGCTAATTCACGATATTGTGCAAGGTCTAAACGCAATTGACCAGCTACTTGTTTCATCGCTTTAGTTTGCGCACTACCACCTACACGAGATACGGACAAACCTACGTCAACAGCAGGACGGATACCGGAGTAGAACATATCTGTGCCCAAGAAAATTTGACCATCAGTAATGGAAATTACGTTTGTTGGGATATAAGCAGATACGTCACCAGCTTGCGTTTCAATGATTGGCAACGCTGTAATAGAGCCGCCACCAAGTTCTGGTGAAAGTTTAGCAGCACGTTCCAATAGACGGCTGTGTAAGTAGAATACGTCCCCTGGATACGCTTCACGCCCTGGTGGACGACGTAATAATAGAGACATAGCGCGATATGCAGCCGCTTGTTTTGTTAAATCATCATATACGCAGAGTACATGTTTTCCTTTGTACATAAAGTATTCGCCCATTGCAACACCTGCATATGGAGCAATGTATTGAAGTGGAGCGCCTGTGGAAGCACTCGCAGAAACGACGATTGTGTAATCCAATGCGCCTGTTTCTTCTAATTTTTGTACTACACGAGCTACGGTAGATTCTTTTTGACCAATCGCTACATAGATACAAATTACATCTTTACCCTTTTGGTTGATGATTGTATCAAGAGCAATTGCAGTTTTACCTGTACCACGGTCACCAATGATAAGCTCACGTTGACCACGACCAATTGGTACCATCGCATCGATAGCCTTCAAACCTGTTTGCAAAGGTTCGTTTACAGATTGACGATCCGCAATACCAGGTGCTGGATGTTCTACAGGACGACGTTCTGTCGCTTGAATAGCACCCTTGCCATCGATAGGTTGCCCCAACGGATTAACTACGCGACCAATAAGGGCATCCCCTACTGGTACGTCCATGATTTTGCCGGTACGGCGTACTTCATCGCCTTCTTTAATCAAGAAGTCGTCACCAAGTAGTACGGCACCAACATTGTCTAATTCTAAGTTCAAAACCAGGCCATATACGCCGTGTGGTAATTCTAATAATTCACCGGCCATGGCTCTTTCAAGACCATAAATATGGGCGATGCCATCCCCTACGTCGAGGACAGTACCCACGTCATCGACATTAAGGTCAACATCATAGTCCTGAATCTGCTGTTTGATTATAGCAGTGATTTCTTCAGGCTTCATTTTCATATATACCCATTCACCCCAATCTAATAGAGTCAGTTCGTACTAACGTTTTTTTCAATTCATCTAAGCGACGTGCAATCGATCCATCAATGCGTTTATCACCGATTTGAATGATAATACCACCCATGATTCTAGGGTCTTGACGCACCGATACAATGATATCCTTGCCGGTCATCGCTTGTAATTTAGCTTGTACATCATCACGCAATGTATCAGTTAATGGTTCTGCTACAGTTACAATAGCTTCTAAAATACCTCGTGCTTCGCGAGATTTTTTTATGAAAGCTCTAATTGTATCTTGCAAATAACGATATCTGCCACGTTTAACCATGACATACATGAAATGAAGTACTGTCTTTTCTACAGCAATGCCAAAGACCTTTCCAAGTAGAGAAATCTTTGCATCTGCTTCCACAATAGGATTATTAATAAACCCTACCAATTCTGGTTGTTCATTAAGAACAGAGGCCACATATAAAAGATTTTCTTCTGTAGTTACTAAATTACCTTGTTCTTGAGCTAGCTCTAACATAGCTGAACTGTATTTATCTGCTACAATTTCTGTGCTCATAATATCACAACCCTATCGTTTTACTATCAAGTTTCGCAATAGCGTCTTCAATTAATTTTGTATTAGTTTCGCTGTCCATATCTTTTGCCACAACCTTAGTCGCCATTGCAACAGATAAGGAAATAACTTCGTTACGCAAATTATTCATAGCACGATCACGTTCGTTTACGATATCTTGACGAGCTCGTTCTTTTTCACGTTCAATTTGTTCACGAGCCGCTGCCAATTGTTCACGCGTAGTCGCTTCTGCTTGTTGCACTGCCTTTTCAACGATTTGTTGAGCCTCTTGACGTGCATTCGCTATTTGCGCAGCATAATCAGCTTTGAATTGTTCCGCTTCATTACGAGCAGCTTGAGCATCTGCTAAGTCCTTAGCAATGCGTTCTTTACGCTCTTGCATCATAGAAACCAATGGTTTATATGCAAAACGGGCCAAAATCCAAACTAATATAAAAAAGTTTAGCATTTGAGCAAGAATTGTCCCTAGCGTTAAATCTACCAAGGTCGTTCCTCCTCGCTATTATCTGAACAATAAAATGAAAGCAACTACTACGCCGATGATAGGCATAGCTTCGATTAAGCCGATAGCTACGAACATTGTGGACATTAATTGACCGCGCAATTCAGGTTGACGTGTAATACCTTCAATAACTTTACTAGCTACCATGCCGTCACCAATACCTGCCGCGATAGCACCACAACCTACTGCGATTGCCGCAGCTAATGCGAATAAACCTTGAACTTCCATAATAAATCCTCCATTAAAATTAGTGTTCTTCACTTAATGCCATACCTAAATAGTTGGCTGTTAGAACTGTAAAAATAAAAGCTTGAATAATACCAATAAATAAACTAAAAGCAATCCAAACCCATGGTACAGGTACGAACCAAGGCAAATTATAAAGGATTTCCAATAAAATTTCGCCAGCTACAATATTACCAAATAGACGGAAAGCTAATGTGATAGGTTTTGCTATTTCTTCAAATATGTTTAGAACTAGCATAGCCTTATAAGGCTGTAAGAAATGATTAAAATAAGATAAGCCTTTTACTTTAATCCCCATTCCCCAAACTATAAAGCTACTGCACAATGCGAGTGCTGCTGTTGTATTAATATCCGCCGTAGGCGAAGTAACAGCATGTAGCGTTGGCAATAAACCAAGCTCATTACCAACAAAGATAAATAAGAAGAATGTGAATAACAATGAACTCACCATCGGCCAGTGTTTCCCAAGCGTTGGCGATAATTGACCTTCTAATGCTTCCAATATAGTTTCCACTACATTTTGAACACCCGAAGGCACTAATGCTCGATTTCGCGTAGCAAGCACGGAAATGATGATGACGATCGCCATCGTAATCCACGTAGCAATTAAGGTATCGATGTTAAACGATAAACCTAGCCACTGTACTACTTGATGGTGACCCGCATGCAGTTCCACAGACTCAACCCCTTTCTCACGTAGCAATATAAATTTTATATATATCCATATAATATATATCTATGTATTATCATACCTCTTTATAGGTATATAATCAACACTTCCAGAGTAAACAATTCGTGATTTACATATTAAAAATGCATTTTATGCATTTAAAATTCATAATAGGAATGTAATTAATCCTTATTTCATGCGATTTAGTCCTATCGCCCAATGCAATAAATTTTATTACTTACTTAATCGCCAAAACACGATATACAATACAGGCTGTATAAGTACAACGGAAATCAATAAACTTTCAGCTCGTACACCAGGTATTTGCAATCCTATGACTACGAAGGCGCCAATCAGAGCCAATCGCCACATCATTTGACGTCGCGCCTTAGCTACAGCCTGGTGTGGATTGCCATATGCTAGCCCTTTATTATGTAGACCTAACAGTACTAAATAAACCATCATAGTCAACATGCCCCATAACCAACCGAGCACGTACTGATTCCAGCCCACAATATATTGGACAAGTAGGCCTAAAAAGGTAACAAAAAAACAGGCCCATAGCACATGACGTATGAATTTAATATATTGATTCATAAATACCTCACTATTTAACCTGTTTATATAACATATAAAAGCCTGTTACGGCACCGATTAATCCAAGAATAACCATGCATAGTGGCATAGTATCCATCCATGTATCCAGTTTATATCCTATCCAGATAAATCCACCGATACAAAATAGAAGGGTCAGCCCTGCCGATGTAGCCATCGCCAGAGCTTTCACCATATCCTTATCCATATTATTTACCAAATCGTTCTGGTCGATTAGCATCGCCTAAGAACTCGTGACGCAACGCTTGTAAAATACGTTCAGATGCTTTGCCATCACCATAAGGGTTAACGGAATTTGACATTGTCTTATAGGCTGCTTCACTGTGTAATAGCTCATAAGCAGCTTCATATACCGCGTCTTTATCAGTACCTACAAGGCGAACTGTACCAGCATCTACAGCCTCTGGTCGTTCAGTAGTATCGCGCAATACGAGAACTGGTTTACCAAGAGCAGGAGCCTCTTCTTGAATCCCACCAGAATCTGTAAGAATTAAGTAAGACTTAGCCATCAAGTTTGCAAATGGCTCATAATCTAGAGGATCGATGAGCGTTACGCGATCCACCTCGCCTAATTCCTCTTGAACCACTTGACGAACCTTAGGGTTTTTATGCACTGGGAATACCACTTGAATATCATCAAAATCATTCAATAAATCACGAATGGCTTGATACACATGGCGCATAGGTTCACCAAGGTTTTCACGACGATGTGTGGTAACAAGAACTGTACGCTTATTTGGATCCAGTGCATTAATAGCCGCATCATCAAAGACATAATTATCTTTTACCGTTGTATCTAGTGCATCAATTACAGTATTACCAGTAACATAAAGGTGATCAGTATTAATATTTTCTCGTTTTAAATTCGCTTCAGAACTAGCGGTAGGTGCAAAATGATATGTTGCCAAAGACCCTGTTAATTTGCGGTTCATCTCTTCTGGGAATGGAGAGTAAATATCACCTGTACGAAGGCCTGCCTCCACATGACCTACTGGGATTTCTTGGTAAAAGGATGCCAACGCACCTGCAAAGGTTGTTGTCGTATCACCATGAACGAGTACTACATCAGGTTTTGCTTCTTCTAAAACGGATTTTAATCCCATCAATGCACGATTTGTCACATCGTACAACGTTTGACCTTGGCTCATGATATTCAAATCATAATCAGGCGTAATGTCAAACAGGCGCAACACTTGATCGAGCATATCTCTATGTTGTGCTGTTACAGTTACAATTGGCTCCATATCTGGTGCCGCTTCTAAGGCTTTTACTAGCGGAGCCATTTTGATTGCCTCTGGTCTTGTACCAAAGATAGTCATTACTTTCAACATTTACTCATCCTCCACAGAGTCTAATAAAAAAGGGGCGCATTGCGCCCCTACATTGGTTACTCTTTTTTAGAGTCATCATCTGAATGCTCTAATGCTTTTGCCAATTCTTTGCGATCAAACGAAATAGTTTCATCTAAATCGCTACGTTCAATTGTAGGGCGTGGTAAGGGATGTCCCGCCGCATCACTATGTGTAATAACACCCAAGCGACGAGCCACATAGATACTACATAGGAAAATGGCTAAGACTAGTACGCAACCAATCCAAGCATTAACCTCTGCAACGATAACCGAAACACCACCGAAGAGAGCGGTAACGGCATACATCATCAATACTGCTTGTTTTTGAGATAAGCCTTGTGCCAATAAACGATGGTGTACATGACCTTTATCTGGTTTAAAGATAGGTCGTCCACTAATCTTACGACGTACGATAGCAAACAATGTATCTAATATAGGTAAACCAAGAACGATAGCTGGAACAACTAAAGCAATGGTAGCTGCCGTTTTCACGGCACCCATAACAGATATAGCTGCTAAGGTATAGCCGAGGAGCATCGAACCGGTATCCCCCATGAATATCTTGGCGGGATTAAAATTGTACCTCAAGAAACCGACCGTAGCACCTGCAAGAGCCAATGCGATACAAGCTAAATCAATTTGACCTAATTGTAATGTCATCGCACATACGGCAATACAAGCGATAAAGGAAATCCCTGCTGCCAAGCCATCAAGCCCATCGATTAGATTGACAATATTGGTAAATCCTACAATCCAGAATATGGTCAACGGAATGGCCCAATACTTTAAATAAACTACACCACCCCAAGGGAGGTTGATAAAGTCTACGCGAATATCATAGGCCACAAGAATGGCAGCAGCAATAATTTGCCCCATCAATTTCGTCTTCGGCTCAATTTGTCGAATATCGTCCCAAATACCAACAAGTACTAGAATAACAGTCCCCAATACGAAGCCGAATAATTTATGGTCATGAGGAATACTATTGTTAAATAACACAGATCCCATATAACCAAGGAAAATAGCCAATCCACCAAGACGGGGAATAGCACCATGATGCACTTTACGAGCATCAGGTTTATCAATGGCCCCTACGGCAACAGCAAATCGCTTAACCAAGGGGGTTAGTGCAAAGGTTATGACGAGAGCCAACACAAAGGCCCACACATAATCAGGCACATACTCACTCATAAGTACACCTCCAACAACTCGAATTCAACAGATTCGAGGTTTCAACTTAGTTTGTTAAGCTGCGAATAGGTGCTGGAATACGACCGCCACGAGCAATAAACTCAGCTGCGCTGTATGGACTTACTTCAATAATTGGAGCATAGCCAAGAAGGCCGCCAAATTCAACAACTTCACCAACTGTTTTACCAGGAACTGGGATAACGCGTACAGCTGTTGTTTTATTATTAATCATGCCGATAGCAGATTCGTCGGCGATAATAGCAGAGATTGTATCTGCTGTTGTGTCGCCAGGAATAGCAATCATATCGAGACCTACGGAACATACACAAGTCATAGCTTCTAATTTATCAAGGGATAGACTACCGCAAGATACAGCATCAATCATGCCTGCATCTTCAGAAACCGGAATGAAAGCACCACTTAAACCGCCTACGTGAGAGGATGCCATAAGACCACCTTTTTTCACCGCATCGTTTAACAATGCTAATGCTGCTGTAGTGCCATGACAACCACAGGAAGATAAGCCCATTTCTTCAAGTACATGAGCTACGGAGTCACCTACTGCAGGCGTTGGTGCCAAGGACAAGTCGATGATACCAAATGGTTTACCAAGGCGACGAGATGCCTCTTGTGCTACCAATTGACCAACACGTGTAATTTTGAACGCCGTACGTTTAATAGTTTCGGCCACAACGTCAAAGGGTTCACCACGCACTGCTTCAAGAGCATGTTTTACAACACCTGGGCCAGATACACCTACGGAAATAGCGCTATCACCTTCGGTTACACCGAAGAAAGCACCTGCCATAAATGGATTATCTTCTACAGGATTACAGAAAATAACGAGCTTAGCACAACCAAGTGCATCATTATCTTTAGTAAGGTCAGCCGTCTTTTTAACGATAATGCCCATATCACGAACTGCATCCATGTTGATACCTGTTTTAGTGGAACCAACACCAACAGAACTACAAACGATGTCTGTTGTGGCTAACGCTTCAGGAATAGAATCGATAAGAATACGGTCAGCTTTAGTCTCACCTTTCGTAACGAGTGCAGAAAAACCACCAATAAAATTAACACCCACAGTTTTGGCTGCGCGGTCAAGCGCTTCTGCAATTGGTACATAAGATGTTAAATCACTGCCACCAGCCACTAAGGAAATCGGTGTTACAGAAATACGTTTATTGATGATAGGCACACCAAATTCACGCTCAATGTCCTCACCGGTTTTAACCAAATGTTCAGCTTCTTTGGTAATACGGTCATAAATGCGATTGCAGAGTTCTTTACCAGAGCTAGATGTACATTCTAACAAGCTAATGCCCATTGTAATGGTACGCACATCGAGCTTGTTATCATGAATCATCTGATTCGTTTCAAGAATATTGTCAATAGATAACATGTGCGCCTCCTTATCCTACGCGGTGCATGCTAAGGAAAATATCAGCATGTTGCGCACGAATTTCTACGCCTAATGTATTACCTAGTTCGGATAAAGCATCTTGAATAGATGTTAAATCTTTTACGTCGTTAGTTTCGGTTTCACACATCATAATCATATTAAACAAACCATCTAGAATCGTTTGGTTAATAGATAAGATATTTACTTTATGGTCTGCCAAAATACTGCTGACACCAGCAATGATACCTACACGGTCGACACCAACTACGGTAACTACTAATTTCATACAATCACCTTTTCTGACTCACTACAAACTATGTAAATGAAAATTCATTCATTCTATAAACTATATTAATATATTATATCACATATATCATATTAAGAGCGTGAAAACTTTATGAGAATGCTCACTCAGTCTCTATGGTGCCATTTAATGCAGCATTGACAATTTCCTCACCTGCAGTGAGTAGTGCCACAAGACCTAAATCGCCTTTGTAACTTTCACCATAAATTTTGTATAAATCTTCTGTACCAGATGGTCTAGCTACGAACCACCCTTTATCAGTTTCTACGCGTACACCATCGATTGGCATATCATTATACAATGATGTGGTACGAATATTCGTGATGGGATCACCATCAACAGTAGTGGCAGTAATTAATTCAGCACTCATTTGTTTTAGGATTTGTTTTTGCTCTTTTTTGCATGGTGCATCAATACGGCCAAAACTTGGATTTCCAAACTCCTCAACAAATTCGTCAGCCATTTTTAGTGCAGATTTTCCCATAACGGCCATGATTTCCATACTTAACAAAGCCATAATCATACCATCTTTATCGGTAGTCCAAACAGTGCCATCCTTTTTCAAGAAGGAAGCGCCCGCACTTTCTTCACCACCTATGCCAATGGCTCCATCAAATAAAAGCTGTGAAAAATATTTAAAACCCACAGGTACTTCAAATACAGGAGTTTCAGCATCAGCAGCCCATTTATCAATCATCGTAGTGCATACAACAGTCTTACCAACACCCTTATGTTTCCATCCGCGCGTGGTAAATAAATAGCGAGCTGCTAATGTTAAAAATGTATTAGCCGATATAAGCCCACTGGACACGACAATGCCATAGCGATCATAATCAGGATCATTACCAACTGCTAAATCAAAATCCCCGATTCGATTAATAACCGAAGCCATCACATAAGTGGAAGAACAGTCCATACGAACTTTGCCATCATGGTCATAGGTCATAAAACTAAAGGTCGGATCATAATCATCATGAATGATAGTTAAATCAAGACCATATCGTTCCTTGATAGCATTCCAATAGCTGGCACCGCTACCACCTAATGTGTCCACCAATACCTTTGGACCGGCCGTTTTAATGGCCTCCATATTAATAACATCGCCTAATTCTTCTACATATAAGCCTTTATAGTCATATGGCACTTGTGCAGTAGGTTCAATATTATCTATGCTAATGCGCTTAAAGTCCTCGCTTTCACAATAGGCAGTCAAATACTCGTTGGCACGCATCTCAATCCATTTTGTCACCACCGTATCAGCAGGACCACCGATAATCGTATTATATTTAATGCCCCCATTATCAGGCGGGTTGTGAGACGGTGTAATAATGATACCGTCCGCCTTATCGTCATGTTCTTCATTGTATCGAATAATAGCGCGTGATACAGAAGGTGTTGGGACGAAAGCCATATCACAATCTACCATAGCTGTAACGCCATTACCAGCTAATACCTCAAGCACGGTCACAAGTGCGGGCTGAGATAATGCATGCGTATCTTGGCCTACGAATATTGGACCAGTAGCACCAAATTGTTTACGACCATCACAAATGGCTTGTGTAATAGCCGCCACATGAAGATCTGTAAATGTACCATCTACGGAGGTACCACGATGGCCAGATGTACCGAATGAAACCAATTGTGTAGGATTTGTCATATCTGGAACATTATCAAAGTACGCATCTACAATGGTCTGTACATCTATAATATCTTGTTCTTGAACAGGTTTTCCTGCTAATGCATGAGCCATGCTAGCCTCCTTATTCTAATCTTTGTGTTCTACATAATGAGCATTATCCTTACATTCTTTGACGAGATTTTCTATCGACGTCGGCACAACAGGTGTAGTGAATCCTTTGCCGATAACCTCTTGTGCATCTGTGATGAGAATGAAAGCCTCATTATCCACTTCTTCTATAACTTCTTTTAATTTATTGACTTGCAGCAAATTAACCGCTACCATTACAATCTGTTTCGGCGTTCTAGTATAAGCACCGATACCATTGATAATCGTCGCACCACGGCCGACCTTACTAATGACCGCATCACAGACCTCATAGGTTCGATAGGTAATGATGAAAGCTACCTTTCGTTGATTAAAACCAATGACGACCTTATTAGTAATTATCGTATATACATACAACGATACGAGTGTAACCGCTACAGCCTCTAAGCCAACCACAAATACAGCAGCTGCTAAGATAGCAGCATTGATGACACTATTAATGGATCCCATTTGAAGTCCATAGTATTTTCGGACAATCAATGCTATCGGATCAAGTCCCCCCGTATTACCGCCAACACGATATACCATACCGAGGCCTACCCCCGTTGTAACACCAGCCATCATAGAACTCAACAATGGATCAGAAATGACCATATTGTATTGCAAGAAATCAAAGGCATCTACCATCCAGGACAACATGACGGTACCATACAAGGTATTGACCACCACGCGCTTGCCTAGCCAATGCCAAGCCGCCCAAAATATAGGAATGTTTAAAATCACATTCCATGTACCAACGGAAAGTCCTGTGATGTAATAGAGTATAAGACCAACACCACTAATTCCTGTGCTCACCAATTTGTGCGGTAACACAAACGCATCGATGCCAACGCCAAAAATAGCACAGCCTATGGCAACGATTATACATTGGTATACATCATCTTTATATTTAGACCACATATAGGCCTCCCTAAATTGCCATTTCACTATAAATATTCTATAATTAATTAATTAAATATATAGCATTATCACTATATATTTACATACATATACAGTTTCATCATAAACTACTTAATGTTTATTTTCAATCATTTTTAATCTCATGTACGAATGGTATAGAAATTTGTACAAATCATATGTCGCATCGAGGATTTTATGTCAAAAAGTATCGAACAATTAGGTCATAGTAAAATCAATATCGGCCTTGCTATTACTGGTAAACGCGATGACGGGTATCACAATATCGACAGTATATTCCAGTCTATTCGTTTGGCGGACTCCATCTACTTTGCCAAACATCATTCCGTTGTATTCTCCGGTGTAGCACCAGAGTTACCACAATACATTCAAGATCTCATCCCCTATGATGAACGCAATTTAGCATTAAAAGCATTGCGCGAAGTACAAAAGTATACAGGATGTAAGGCAGGCGCCGCTATTCACCTCATGAAACGCGTACCCGCGGCGGCAGGTCTCGGCGGTGGCAGCGCAGATGCAGCAGCGATGCTACTAGGCCTCAATAAGTTTTGGGATTTGCGCCTCACCATGGATGAGTTGATGACATTAGGTGCTAAACTCGGCTCCGATGTACCATTCTTATTAAAAGGTGGCACGGCTCGTGGTACAGGTCGCGGCGAAGAACTCGTCTATCATCCATCACCTGAACCTCATTGGCTATTATTGGTAAAGCCTGAAATTTCTGTATCCACTGCAGTAGCCTACGGTCGTTATAACGGCCAGTCCAACGCCACATCAGATACAATTACTAATGTATTACACCATTTAGAACAAAATGATATGTATAGGGCTTTCACAAATAGCGCTAATACATTTGAAGAATTATTATTCCCTGATCATGACGAACTGATTACGTGTAAAGAGTTCTTTACGAGCCGTGACTATCCAACCATCATGACCGGTAGTGGCCCTACCATGGTTGTGTTGTTAGAAAAACCGGCTCAAGCATTGTCCTTACAAGAAGAAATCAAAAAAGCTGGTCATAACTGGCTTTCACTAATTACAAAAACCTGCACACAGGAGGAGGTACAATGACAAAACGATTGCAACCTATACGTCTAGATGCCTATAAACCATTAAGCGAAGTAGTGAGTGAAACATTACGCTCAGCCATTCAGGACGGCACCCTTAAACCGGGTGAGCGCCTCATGGAAATTCCTCTCGCCGAAGAACTCGGTGTGAGCAGAACCCCTATCCGCGAAGCTATTCGCAAACTCGAACTTGAGGGATTCGTCGTAATGGTTCCACGTCGCGGTACCTATGTGGCAAATATTTCGTTAAAGGATATTACCCAAGTATTCGAAATCCGTTCCGCCCTTGAAGAATTAGCCGCTGGCCTTGCAGCAGAGCGCATTACAAGCGATGAAATAGAAACGCTAGAGCGCATGCTCGTTGAAATCGGCGATCACATGGAAAACAAAGATATGGATAATGTAGTAGCCGCCGGAGTAGGATCCATGCCTTAGCCGCAGACGTAGCATTTCACGAGGTCCTCTACAAGGCTTCCCGTAATGAACGCTTAGCAGACATCGTCCACAACTTGCGGGAACAAACATACCGATTCCGCAGCTTTTCCATGAACCAACCAGGCCGGTTACGCAAAACGTGGGAAGAGCATCGCCTCTTGGTCGAAGCCATCGCATCCCATAACGCGGTACAAGCTCGTAAACTAGCGCGTATCCACATGGAACATTCTGAACAAACCTTATTACAAGGCATGGAGGATGCCAAGTCCTTTAATACAGAGGATATATAATACTAGAACCTCCTAGATGACTGCATACGACACGCATACATAGATATAAATTGTATTTATGTATGCGTGTTTGTTATATTCTATAGAAGAATGTTTCATTTTTTGGTACAATAGATACAAATTTTATAGTGTTATTAAAGAAAGGTGAGTTTTATGGAAGCTCTACTCAATGATGCAGTCTCCACGGTCAATACCTACCTGTGGAACTACTTAATCATCTTTATTCTCATCGGTGCTGGTCTCTTCTTTACGATGACCACTGGTGCCGTCCAAATCCGCATGTTTAAGGAAATGGTTCGCCTTGTCGCTTCTGGCGCTGGTTCTAAAACAGAAAAGAACCATGTATCCTCATTCCAAGCATTCTGCGTTAGTACCGCATCTCGCGTAGGTGTTGGTAACATCGCTGGTATCGCTATCGCCGTTGTACTTGGCGGTCCTGGTGCCGTGTTCTGGATGTGGGTTATCGCCCTTATCGGTGCTGCTACTGGCTTTATTGAAAGTACACTCGCTCAAATTTACAAGGAACCTGTTGCCAAAGGCGGTTTCTACGGTGGTCCTGCCTACTATATCCGCTATGGTCTTAACAACAAATTCCTAGCGGTTTTATTCGCTATTTTAATCAGCATTACCTATGGTTGGATTTACAACTCTGTACAAGCCAACACATTGGCTGCATCCCTTCAAATTTTCAACTTTGATGTAGCCTATACCGGTGTTGTTGTAGCCGTACTTGTTGGTCTTATCATCTTTGGTGGTATCAACCGCGTTGCTAAAGCATCTGAAATCATCGTTCCAATCATGGCTGTTCTTTACATTGTGACTGCCTTATTCGTAGTCATCTCCAATATCAGCCAATTCCCTCATGTAATCTATACAATCGTTACATCTGCATTTGAACCATCTGCAGCCGGTGGTGGTCTATTAGGTGCTACTGTAATGAATGGTATTAAACGTGGTCTATTCTCCAACGAAGCCGGTGAAGGTTCTGTACCAAACGCAGCTGCAACAGCCGCTGTTAATCACCCTGTAGAACAAGGCCTTGTTCAAGCATTCGGTGTATTCCTTGATACATTCATTATCTGTACAGCATCCGCGTTTATCGTTCTCATGGTTGGCGACTATAGCACAACAGGTCTTACTGGTGTAGCACTTGTTCAATACAATCTAGCTCAAGAGCTCGGTTCTTGGGCACCTACTGCTGTTGCTGTATTCATCGTAATGTTCTCCTTTAGTTCCCTTATCGGCAACTACTATTATGGTGAAATCAACATCAGCCACTTAACAGACAAAAAATATTGTCTCCATTTATTCCGTATCGGCGTAGTCCTAATGACATTCATCGGCTCTATCGCATCCCTTGATCTTGTATGGAACCTAGCCGACTTATTCATGGCGTTCTTAGTGTTAACAAACATTAGCTCCATCGTTCGCATGGGACGTACCGCAGGTCTTGCGCTTGATGATTACATCAAACAACGTAAAGCTGGTATCGATACACCTGTATTTAACCGTTCCGTTCTTAATCATACATTCGGTATTGTATGGTGGGGCGAAGGTCAAACTACAGATTCCTCTGTACCTGCTACACCTGTAGAAGATACGATCGAAAAATAATATATACCGATTCTTAGGGTCTTTATTCTTTGGAATAAGGACCCTATTTTTTGTGAAAGCTCTAACTATTTACAATCATATCGAACTATAGAATATAGTTAACATTGTATGTAGGGTATTCATTCGTCCATGTCGAATACAATAAATAGCAAGATATTTAAACGATCCATTGATTCTGAATTATCAGGAGGACTTTTATATGCAAAACTATAATCCCTATGAAAACATGCTAAACACACTTGATGTAGCGGCCGAAAAGCTTGGCTACACAAGAAATGATTATGAAGTACTACGCCATCCAGAGCGCGAACTAAAGGTATCCGTTCCACTCCAACTAGATAATGGCGAAGTCCGCGTATATGAAGGCTATCGTTGCCAACACTCCACATTGCGTGGCAGTGCCAAGGGCGGTCTTCGTTTTCACCCAGATTCTGATGAAAACGAAGTGCGTGCATTAGCGGCTTGGATGACTATAAAAAATGCTATCGCTAATATCCCTTATGGTGGTGGTAAAGGAGGCATCAAGGTTGATCCCAAAACATTGAACCCTCGCGAATTAGAACGGTTAACGCGTAACTTTGTACGTCGCATTGCACCTATCATCGGTGTTAATACCGACGTTCCTGCTCCAGATGTAAATACAAATGCACAAATCATGAGCTGGATTGTTGACGAATACAGCACATTAAAAGGCGAATGGAGCCCAGGTATCGTTACAGGTAAACCTATCGAAGTAGGTGGCTCCCTAGGCCGTAATGAAGCTACCGGCCGCGGTTGCCTTATCGCATTGCAATGCTATTTAGCTAAAAAAGGCTTAGATATTAAAAATATGACTGTCGCCGTTCAAGGCTTTGGTAATGTAGGGTCCGTTGGTGCTCGCCTCATTGCAGAAGCGGGTGCTAAGGTTGTAGCTATCGGCGACGTAGCTGTTAATCTATACAATCCAAATGGCCTCGATGTTGAAAAAGCTTATGAATATGCTAATTCTCATGGTCGTTCCTTGGTTGGTTACACCGAGCCAGGCATGACTACCATTACCGGCCAAGAATTGTTAGCCCAAGATGTGGATATCCTCTATCTAGCAGCCCTTGAAAATCAACTTAACAAGGACAACATGGAAAATGTACGTGCTAAGATTATCTTAGAAGGTGCTAATGGTCCAACTACAAATGATGCGGATACATACTTCTTTGAAAAAGGCATCGATATTATTCCTGACGTACTTGCTAATGGTGGCGGTGTAGTTGTATCCTACTATGAATGGGTACAAAACAAAGCTGGCTTCTACTGGTCCCTCGAAGAGGTAAATGAACGCCTCACTAGAAATATGCAAAACAGCTTTGAAGCAGTATGGCAAATGCAACAAAAATACAATGTAGCCCCTCGCCTAGCTGCATACATGGTAGCCCTCGAACGACTTGTCATCGAAACAACACTTCGCGGCTACAATTGCTAAGGTTATTCTCCAACAATTTCATATAGTAAAAGGACTGACTTTCCATTGTGAAAGTCAGTCCTTTTATGTTATATATTATGTAGTTATTTAATGGCGTTCATCAAAGCGGCTACTGTACGGCGAGATGCGAGAGCTTTCACCAATGTAGCACCTACGATGCCTGGGATTGTTTGACCAATCAATAAATTGATCACCAATGCCCAGTACGGAACACCTACGAGTGGGCTAAGCCACAATGGTACGCATAATGCAGGTACTAAGATGATTGGCAGCATCGCCCACCACGCGCTAAGTCCAGCACGGCGCATCAATACGATGATACCAGTCGTCAAAATACCAACACCAAAGCCCCCTACCATATCAAGGATGCCAAGGCCTCCGAACAAGAAATTAGAAATGAGGTTACCTATGCCCATAGGAACGATTAAGAACGGAAAGGCATAAGCAAGTGCATATAAAGATGTAGCTATACGAATTTGGTACGCACCGAAGGAAATTCCTTGGGTTAGATAAATAAGAACAATATACAATGCTACTACCATAGCAGAAATCGTTAATTTTCGTGTAGAAATCATGCACTCACCTCCTTTTCAATAAAAAAGAGCATGGCAAAACTACCATGCTCGAATGTGCTTATGTTTTCCGTAGTTTTGTTTAGAGACAGGATGGTTTCAAACTGTCTTATGTAGTTGTTCGCCGTTTGGCGGTACAATTATATTAGCATACTTTATGAATTACGGCAATGTGCTCTTTTGGTGATAGAATTGATTGCTTTCGCACCCGCTCCAGCTAGCTTAACGGTCTTCGGCCGAGGGCCTTGACCTACTAAAGTCGCTCTGCGAAAGCAATCAATTCTACTGCATAACGGTATATGCTCAATTGCATTCTTTACGTTATGCTAATATTGGTCCGTCAAACGGCGAACGACTAATTTGACGTAGTATCGGGAAAGGACCTCGACCTACTAAAGCGTTCTGCGAAAGCAATCAATTCTATTGCATAACGGTATATGCTCAATTGCATTCTTTACGTTATGCTAACATTGGTCCACCAAACGGCGAACGACTAATTTGACGGGGTTTCGGGTAAGGACCTCGACCTACTAAAGTCGCTCTGCGAAAGCAATCAATTCTACGGCATAATGGTATATGCTCAATTGCATTCTTTACGTTATGCTAACATTGGTCCGCCAAACGGCGAACGACTAATTTGACGGGGTATCGGGAAAGGGCCTTGACCTACTAAAGCGCTCTGTAGAAGTAGTCAATTCTTTAGCATAACGGTATATGCTCAATTGCATTCTTTACGCTAACCTAACATCCGCCCGCCAAACGGCGCTCAACTAATATGACGGGTCTTTTATACCGTTTGCGCGGAAGGCTTCTTGGCGGTCGATGCAGGTGCCACAATGGCCGCATGGGTGATCGCCGCCTTCGTAGCAGGACCAGGTAAGTTGGTATGGCACGCCTAGGCGAAGGCCTTCGCGGACTACGTCGGCTTTGTTGCAATTGATGAATGGTGCTTCAAGGGAGCATTCTTTGCCGGAGCCTTCAAAGATGGCATTACCCATAGATGTGTAAAATATTTCTGTGCAGTCTGGGTATGCATTGCCAGCTGCATCATCGGCATGGGCGCCATAATAGATATAGCCACAATCGAGGGATAACGCTAAGGATGCCGCAGCGGATAGGAACAGGCCATTTCTAAATGGTACATATGTACTAACGGGTCCTTCCCCATGTTCATCTTGTTGTTCCTTGTAGGAACCAGTAGGGACGTCCTCTGTGGACTGCTTCAATAGGGATGAATTACTGAATGCAAACAGTTTTGTTACATCCATCGTTTTGCCTTCTATGCCGTAGTATGATAATACGTTGGCTGCAGCCTCTAATTCCTTGCTATGTTTTTGGCCGTATTGTATGGATAAGGGCACCACATTCTCTTTGCCAAATCGCTCAATGGCGAGCGCCAAACATGTTGTGCTATCTACGCCGCCGCTAAATAATACAACGGCTTTTTGCTTTTGTGCCATCGTTCCTCCTTATGAAAGCCTCATCCGTAGATGAGGCTTTATACGTTAATATCGATATATGAAGCCAAGCTTTCACCATATCACATATTATAATTCAATATCGAGTTCCACTGGACAGTGATCACTACCAAAGATTTGTTGATGGATTTTGGCCTCTTTAATTTTGTCGTCCAAGCGTTTAGATGTAATAAAGTAGTCAATTCTCCATCCCACGTTTCTATCGCGAGCCTTGCCCATGTAGGACCACCAGCTATATTCATCAACCGCATCAGGATACAAATAACGGAATGTATCGGTAAAACCAGACTCTAACAATTCTGTCATCTTAGCTCGTTCTTCATCGGAGAAGCCAGCGTTCTTACGATTTGTTTTAGGATTTTTCAAATCGATTTCATTGTGAGCCACATTGAGGTCGCCACAGAGAATAACTGGTTTCTTCTTATCCAATTCTAATAGGTATGCACGGAACGCATCTTCCCAAGTCATACGATAGTCTAAACGCGCCAATTCACGTTGACTATTCGGCGTATAGCAGCAAACGAGATAAAAATTATCATACTCAGCAGTAATGACACGGCCTTCTTGGTCATGTTCTTCAATGCCGATACCATTTGTCACCGCAATCGGTTTAATACGTGTAAATACAGCGGTTCCACTATAGCCTTTTTTCACTGCGCTATTCCAAAATTGTTCATAACCTGGTAATTCTAATTCAATTTGATGGGGTTGTAATTTTGTTTCTTGCAAGCAGAAAATATCTGCATCTAATTCGTTAAAGGAATCGATAAAGCCTTTTGTTACGGCTGCACGCAATCCATTTACATTCCAAGATATTAATTTCATTGATACTCCTTATAAGGCATTTATATACAATATTATTTGTGAAAGTTAGCTTTCACGAGCATGTTTATGTTTTCGTTCATGCTTAGCTTGAGCGCGTGCTTGGCGCGATGCTTCATTGGCTCTCATTTCGTTTTCCTTACGATATCTAAAGTAATTCGCCACAACGGATAACAAAAAGATAATCATAACCGTTACATTGAATAGACCAGGGCCATAAGTATACAAATGATAGCATAAATAAGCAAATGCAACGACCGATAAAATATGATTTAACATTCTCATAATGTTTCAACCCCCGTTTGAATTGGGAATTCATCATAAGTTACCCAATCACTAGAACTACCTACATACAAAGCAGAGTTAAGTCCCGCTTCACTCATAACAAGTAGAGCATTACATGCGGTAACTCCAGATCCACAATAGGTAACAACAGGTTTTTGTTGATAGATTTCATTATAGAACTCATTTTCTAAGTCCTTAATAGACCGAGGACCTTCCGAAGTATAGCCACTTTCATAAAAATGGTTAACAGCCCCCGGAATATGTCCTGTCATGCCATCCATAACATCGACCACCGAACCATCATAACGTTCTGGTGCGCGGGCATCAACGATAACATGAGAACCGGACTTACTCGCCTCCAATACCTCATTACGACTCATGGTCATTTCGCTTTGTAGAGTATAGTTGAACGTCGTCGGCTCCGTAGGCAAAGGCGTAGGATCCTTAGTCAACAAATGACCTTCTTTCACCCATCTTTCAATACCGCCAGATAGAACGCGTACATCTTTAAGGCCCATGTAGCGCAAGGTCCACCAAAGACGACCAGCTAAGAAAATCCAAGAATCATAGACAACGACCTTAGAGTTTTCATTAATACCAAATGTTTCAAAGGTTTTCGCCAATTGCTCCATATCCGGCAACGGATGACGTCCCCCATGTTCACCGATAGGACCGGTCAAATCCTTATCTATATCGACGGGAAAAGCACCTTTAATATGACCTCGTTTATAATCTTGAAACCCTCTTGCATCGAGGATGATAACCTCATCCATGATAGGTAATAGTTCGTTAGGAGTAATGAAATTAGACATAATGACTCCTTTCATGTGATTATATCGAAAAATACAAATCTGTTAATACCATTATATACGAGAGGAGTATAGAATACAATCAGTAACGGTTATTAAGCAAAAAAGAGGCTATAAAAGCCTCTTTAATACTATATCTTATCTATTTTTTGTAACTCATCGCCAATGCGCTTCACGATGCCTGTTACCAAAGCATTGCCCATAAAGAACATTCTCATACGGTCTGATACTTCTTCAACCTCACCTTTAGCATTAAGTTTGAATCTTGTCCAATCATCAGGAAAGTCTTGTAAGCGCTCCGCTTCAATTGGTGTAATCAAACGATATTTCCCATCAATTTTTAATAGATGGGTTGAGCGATTGACACTACCTTCCGATGTAAGCATTGTCCGACCCGGCAAATCTAAAGAATCATATTCACTCATGCCTCCCTCTGCATAGGTATACTCATGACCATCTGCTGAGGTACGTATCAACTTTTTAGGGCCCCGGAGATATTTAAACTTTTCAAGTTTATCTCCAGTAATATAATACTTAGCATCAACTGTTTCTTCTGGAACTACGATTTTCCCCATTGTAATTGGTGTCTCAACAATTGGATTGGTTTCAATAGTATAGTAATATCCATTAGTCATCAATCCAGAATTCCAAAATTTACCATCATTGAAAGTTTCGGAAACCTCGGCAATATCACCTACTAACTGATTAGCATGTACGCGTTTTTTTACAGCTGTTCCTTCTACTGGAAACTGCCGGCCGAACAAACCATCTTTAAAAATATAGTTTTGATACTGTGCTAATCGTTCTTCTATAGTTGTATCTTTAGAGAATTTTGCTTCATATGTTGTATGTAAGCGTTCACCCCATTTTGTGTCATTTCTAAATACAAAGAAGAAAACACGACGACGTCGTTGCGCACGTCCATAATCAGCAGCATTAATAACACGCCATTCAACAGAATAACCTAGTTCATTAAACGCGGCTAACATAACTGCAAAATCTCTTCCCCGTTGACTAGATGGAGCCTTTAGTAGTCTATCTACATTTTCGAGAATTAAATATTTCGGTTTAATAACCTCAGTAGCACGGATTATCTCCCAAAAAAGGACCCCTTTTTTACCTTCAATACCAAGTTCATTCTTTTTACTTCTTGCTACAGAATAATCTTGGCATGGGAATCCACCTACAATCATATCAACACCATTTTGCTTCATCTCTTCAAACTTCTCATTTGGAATGAGTGCAACATCGGTCCCGATATGTTCCATATTAGGGAATCTATATAAGCCTACTTCGTAAGCATCTTGAATCTTTCTCGATGGTTCATACTGATTGGAATATAGTGTTTGAAAGACCTCTTTACTTGAGTTCTCAAGGCCTACTATAAACCCACCTACACCATCAAACATAGAAAATATCTTCATCATAACCCCTTATCAATAAAATACTTCGAACATATTATATCAGATTTTAGAGATAAGATCAAGATCGAATTTTAATTAAACATATTACTATTATTAACATTCATTCTCTTTCATTGTATCCTCATATTAGGTATAATGAATATATATTATATCTTTATAAGGAGAAATAAGTATGGACTTTCTATTGTTTGAAGAGTTATTTACGACCAGATATTATGCCGTCCCAGACTACCAGCGTGATTATGAATGGACAAATGCACAAACAGCTACAATGCTTGATGATATTTTCCAGATTCTAGAAAACAATCCCTCTCAAAATCATTTTTTTGGTGCTCTAGTCACAATTCCTTTTGACAAAGATAATGCAACTTCAATGGCGTTAGACTACAAAAGCTATAATATTCCAGAAAAATCTATAAAACATATTGTTGATGGACAGCAAAGACTTACAACCTTCTCATTATTAATTCTAACAATACTAAATATACTGAATAACGACCAACAGAATTTAGATCCTTTTTCAACTAATATACAAAGGTTAAGATGTATACTATACGGTACCCATTACATTAATCTACCACAAAGTGGGGCATTACTTGCACCCAAATTATTGTTAAATAGATATACAGGAAATATGTATAATGATTTGCTGTATAATCCAACACAATCTAAAACTTCTAAGTTTAAAGGACCTAAAAGATTAATTAGTGCATTAAAACTATTCGAAAAAGAACTTCCCCAAAAAGCTCAAGAATTAATAGCTGATGGAAAATTTAACTCTTTAAAAGATTTTTATTTTGAATTGATTCGTATAATAACAGAGAATCTACAATTTGTAGAAATAAATTGTACTACTGCGTCAGATGCCTTCCAAGTATTCGACTCTTTAAACGGCAAAGGCTTAGATTTAACTGCAGCTGATAGAATCAAAAATATCTTTATGAGTTGGGCACCTCCAGGAAAAGGACAAAACGAATGGGATGAACTAGAAATAAAACTCCACCATAAGAATTTAACAAGCTTTTTTGTAAGCCTCTTTTTTTATAATTCTACCAATTATACTCGTATCCCCAAAAATAAGTTACCAGATCAATTTAAATTAGTCTATAGGACTGAAGCCATTCAAGACTTTATGAATTTTTCTAAAAAACTACAAGCCGATGCTGAAATTTATGCGAACCTAAGGACCAACAATATCAAGAATTTAAAAGATATTCTTAATGACTTTAGTGATTTAGGCGTAGAGCAAATCTATGTCCTATTATTCTCTGTCTTATCTCATTACGGTAACTCAATTTTAACGAGTAAGGATTTCAAGGATTTCTTAACTAAGCTATTTATGCTAATTATAAGAATGCAAATTTGTGATAAAAGCATGAATAAGTTAGATCGTCTTTTCTCTAAATGTATTAAAGCAATGAAAGAGAATTCTGAGCCACTTTCTGATATCACTCAAAAAATTATTAATGAGGCAAAATCCTTTGTACCAGATGATACGTTCAAAGCGGCATTTAAAAATCTTAATACTAACGATAGTAAAGTTACAACAATGTATTTACGACATATAGAAACCTATTTAAGACGAAATAATAATAATGGAAATCCGGTTCCTAGAGACTTAACTGTAGAACATATTATTCCTCAGTCCTATAATGATTTTAATAAATGGTATGCTAATACCGGTAACACAATACCTGATCCAGATACCTTTAAGGAACTTGTTGTAGAAAATATTGGGAATAAATTACTTTTATATGGTCCTGACAATGCTGCTGCAAGTAATAGTACCTACCAAGAAAAGCAAAACATCTATAAAAATGGTACTCGTGGTGCTATGTTGGGCGCTCCTATAGGGACATTTGAATTAGTAAAAGATTTACTATCCACCTATCCAACTGAATTCACACATCTTGAAGTAGAACGTAGAGCTGAATCACTAGCTGATTTAGCATTAAAGGTTTGGCCGCTATAAGATCAAATTATTACATATATTCCTTTTTATTAGTAATTAACCGATGGCACTATCATATTTCTAGCGTCATCGGTTTTTATTCTTTAACAAACTAAAAATGAACTTTTAAGTGTATATTCAAATTAACAATCCTTTAAAAGAGTCTCAATATACACTTTATTTAACCAATAAGCCTGTTTTGTAATCATTTGACCATCTGGTAACTGAATTTTAACATTTGATAGCTTAGCTTTAGATCTAACATGGCAAACTGGGTTTTCTGTACTACTAGGTAAATTATTATATATTTTACCATTTTTATTGGTAAACTTAACTCCGTTAATTAATCTCTGTCTAGTTAATTGCCAGAAATCTTTAACAGGCCCTTCTAAAATCTCTTTAGGCATAGTCCACCATTTTATGAATTTTAAATATGCAATTCTGTTTGGATTCTCTTTTTCTGTCTCACGATATTGAAAAACTACAAATAAAAACTTAGTCTCTTCAAATTTTTGAAAAATTTGTGAATCTTCCCAATCATCGATTATCCATCTTTTAAAATCGATATTTTCAAATGACATTGATTCTTTAGGTCTCCCATTAGGTTCTAAACGAATTGTCTTAACTCTAATATTAGCCTTTAAAAACTCATCAGATTCACTCAAATCAGAATTACCTAATCCCATTATTTTATTAGCAACGCGATAATAGATTGCTTTATCTTTTAAATCAATCTTATCATCTTCTAAAATTTCATCAATTCTTTTTCCATAAAACTTCTCAAATCGAGAAATCAATATATTTTCTATAGTCTTTCTTTCAAGTTCCTCTAAATCGAATAATTTTATCACAGTCTCATATTAAGAATTCTTTTTACGAAAGCAGTTACATAAGAAGCTTTTAAAGCATATGCTCTAGGTTTAGCACCAATATTTGAAAAAGGTTGTGAAACTAATTCATTACCATCCCGTCCTTTGGTACATGCACCTAAATATATCGTATCCCTTTCAGATATTTCATGTGCCAACCCCTTTTTAACTTTATCCATTATAATATTCCAGTCTCGTTTTATAACAACTAAATCTTCTGGAGAGAACTCGTGAATAAGAGTCTTTATAATTTTAAACTTATTCTTAGGTTTTTTAGTCTGCCAAGCATAAAACATAATGGCTAGTTTCTGATTTTTCTGCCAAAAAGTTGATTTTTCAAAGGAGTTTTTATATTCTTCCATATAATTTATTTTTGATAAAACAAGGCGTTCTTTAGCAGAATAATTCTTTTTATTCTTATGTTTCTTCAAACCAGTTACTTTTAACTCAATTCCAATAGGTTGAAAATCAGCTTCAGGTCTTGTATCTAATGGCATATTAAAAAGCCCCTCTTGTATAACATGACCTATCTGGCCTTTATTACCATTAACTTTTAAACGACTATTTATATCAAAATAACCTACTTCTTTTCCTTCGGCTTTAGATGCTACTCTTAAAATATCTTCCACAGAATAATACTCATGTTCAAATAACATCATTTCTCCTATTCCAATAGTCAGTATAACTCTCTCACTATTTCTGCAATATACTCTCTATTTAACCAATATGTCTGCTTTGTAATCATTTGTCCATCTGGTAATTGAACTTTATCAGCAGCATTAGAAGCTTTTGGTCTAATATGGCAAACACCATTAAACTTAGCTCCTGGCAAATTATTTTTCACACCTCTTGGCGTTTGTGTTAATTCAACACCAACTGCTAATATGTCATGCACTGTTTGCCATAGATTTTTTAATTCGGTCTCAATAATTTGCTCTGGCATATTCCATAGCTTAATGCCTTTCAAATAAGGTACTCTATTAGGGTTCTCTCGTTCAGTCTCAGTAAATTGAAATACAACAAATAAGAACTTTGTGTTTTCAAATGTTTCATATACTTGGGATTCTTCCCAAGATGCATTGATCCATCTATCAAAGTCAATTTGTTCAAATGACATATGTTCACGCGGAACACCATTTGGTTCTAAACGGATAGTCTTAAATTTGATATTCGCTTTAGCAAATTCCTCAGTATCATCAAGACTAGTGCCTTTTATACCAAGTAGATCACTGACCAGATTTGCATACATCGCTTTATTCTTATTTTCTGCAAAGTTAATGTGATGCTTTAATTCATATAATGTACGCCCAATATAAGGTGCAAATCTTTCATGTAATAATTCATCAACTGATTTAGACTTTAATTCTTCTGGTTTGAAAACTGAGATTACGTCTTCATTCATAAGAATTCGTCTTACATAAGCAGTCATATATGAGTTCTTTAACGAATAGGCTCTCTGTTTTGCAGGGATATCAGAAAAGGGTTGCTTTCGCATGCTCTTTGCATTAGCACCTTTTGTACAAGCAGCAAGATACATGGTATCCCCCTCAGAAATTTCATGAGCCTTACCCGCTTTGATTTTATCTATAATAATTTGCCAATCTTGCTTAACAATAGCTAAATCCGATTCAGAAAATTGATGGATAACGGATTTAAGAATAGGAAATTCCCCTTTATTCACACCATCAATCCATTTATAAAACATAAGCAAAATTTTTTTATTCTTATGCCACAACGATGATTCTTCAAAAGTACGCTTATACTCTTCCATATAATCAATAATATTGAGAACCAATCTTTCCTTTGCTGAGAAGGATGTCTGCTTTGCATTTGTTTTGATGCCAGTAACCTTTAATTCAAGATCTAGGTTAGCAAAATCAGCTTCTGCACGACTATTGGGAGCCATATGAAATAAGCCTTCTTCAATGATTTGACCTATGCCTCCCTTATTTTTCTTCGTCTCAAGTCGATTAGTTACATCATACTCCTTTACAAGCTTACCTTCTGCAGACTTTGCTACATCTAAAACTTCTTCAATAGAATCATAGCGACGTTCAAAATCCATTCCAATCACCTCCCATTTGTTAATTTAATTATACCAACTTATAAATATGAAATAAACATACACTGCATTGCATATCAATAAATATATTACTTACTCAAATAGCCATTAACACTTTATAATATTTAATATTTATTTAATAATTATCAGTTATATGTATCTTTTTTGCCCCTTTAATCTATGCTATAATAATACTGATATCAACTGTATAGAATATAAAGTATAGATATTTTTTCACAAACGCGTTTTACAAGGAGTATTGGCAATTGAAAAAGGGTTATATTAAATTAATCTTAGCCGTAATTCTAGGGATTGCTGTTATTGGTGGTGGGATTTATTGCGCTTATCACTTCCTATCCAATAAAGCAACTACAATATTATATCGCTCTACAATTGAGGATAAGATCAATGCCTTACGACCTTATATTGAGGCAGCTGATACATTTAATTTAAATAGTGTTGCCTATACCTATCAAATACAACCAACCCTTGAAGAATTGCGCAATCATACACATAATACGTCTGTAACATTACCTGACTATAAGAAATTAAAAGCTCAGCTTGAAGCAGCTAAAGAAGAAAGTTCCACACCATATGAGGATGTAAATAAAGCGACGGATGAATTACTTACCATCTTATCGCAATTAATTCCTGTGGCCGACCAACTTCAAAACTACTACACAGATAGAACTTTTGAAAAAGATAATTTTGTAGGTAGTGATAACTTAGCTAGCCAATATGTACCATTAGCGGATCAATTCAATGCGGCCTATAATGCATATGATTTAGCACTTGAAAATCGTAATAACGAATTATATACAGAACGCATGAAAGAATTCGCTGATGAAAACAGAGTCAATGCAGTTAATTTCATTGAATTAAATATACTATTATCTCAAACCATAGATATTATCGATCCTGATGGTAATACAGATACACAAAAGGTCGAAACCAATCTACAAGAAATTACAAAACGCTTGAATGACTTGCAACCTGGTACAAAACCAGAAACGCAAGCTGCGGTTAAACAATATCAAGATGCTGTAAAAGAATTTATTGCAGAAGCAAGAAATTACATCATTATCAACTCCTCCTATGGCGAAGCATATACGCAATTATATGTAAAATATAATCGCATGATTGGCCGTGCTAACGAGGTGGATATGAATGACCTCGATGCAGTAGACAGTAAAAAATAATAATTGAACAACACAAAGGACCAGCCTTATATCTGGTCCTTTTATTGTGTCTAAATCAATACTACTTATTCTTTTTTCAAATCTTTCGTGATTACATAGTATTCACTAGGTGATGTGTGAATCCCCTTTAGATAGCTTTTACCAATCATATTAATCTTAGGATAGCCAAGGAATATGGTAGCATTTTCATCGAGCAAAATTTGTTGGGCATTGATGATAGCATTGCGTGCGATTGTAGCATCTAGCGTAGAGCCTGCAAGTGCCGTAAGTTCATCAAAACGGGAGTTATTAAATCCAGAACCATTATTCGGATTATCTCCATCGATATTACTACCCCAATATTGTTTTAAAAACCATACAGGGTCACCCGTATTAGCAGTAACGACACTAGAAACTAATAAATCATAATCACCGGTTTTAGCTAGTTCATCAATCATCGTATAATCGACAATTTTAATCTGTACGTCAATACCAATTTTCTTATAATCCGCCTGCATTGCCTCTGCATATAGCGTCAATTCAGGTCTTGATGTATAAGTATATAAAACTAGCGAGAGATTTTGACCATTTTTATCTACAAGTCCATCCCCATTGGTATCTGTCCAACCAGACTTAGCTAATAAAGTTTTAGCCTTATTAGGATCATATGGATTGGTATCCTTTAATTGTTTAAACCCATAATCAAGGCTCGGCGGCAATGGAGCCTTACCAGCTATGAATGTATTTTTCAAAAGGTTTTTAGCATAGCTATCACGATCTATGCCAGCAATAAGAGCAGCCCTCAAATTAGAATCCTTCAATTCACCTTTTTGACTCATACGTGCCATCACATCGCGCAATGATGACGCCTCTGTAACAGTATAGTCTTTATTATCCGCAAACAAACTGTACTCACCAGGTCCAATGTTTATTGCCATATCGATATCACCAGATTGCAATGCCATCGCCCTCGTATTAGCATCATTGATAGAGGGTACTTCTACACGTTTAAACGGCACATCACCATCCCAATAGTTTTCATTAGCGGCTAGTTCAGCACGTTCCTTGGTAAAGGATGTTACCACATAGGGCCCAGTTCCAATAGGACCATCGGCACTAAAGTTTCGACCCTCTCGTTCAGATTGCACATCTACAATGACAAATAATGGATCGCCCAGAGAACCTGGTAAATTAGGGTACGCCTTATCCGTCTGAATCGTTAATATTTGACCATCCGCTGTAATAGAATCATAGGTAAAAAACGTCTTAGCACGATTACTTTTAGCAAAGGTCCGCTCAAATGACTCTTTTACGGCTTGAGCCGTCACCTTTCGACCATTGGAAAACTTAGCTTTGTCATTAATGGTGAAAGTCCATGTTTTTCCATCCTCTGATACGGACCATTTTGAAGCAAGCCAAGGCTTTGCTTTCATTGTATCATCAAATTTAACCAGTGTTTCACCAATACCATAACGTACTACAACCCAGCTAAAATAGTTCTCTGTAGGTTCTAATGTACTAGCAAATCCAATGGCACCTACTCGTAAAATATCTTTATCAGCACTAGAGTTCATCCCACAACCAGTAAGACCAACTACGGT
>OAVZ01000045.1_pt1 | contig 47420 bp, 49 predicted proteins | sample 1476491 | NCBI WGS metagenome assembly OAVZ01 (sample SAMEA2580117, study PRJEB22360) | human gut metagenome | biome: human gut; feature: human-associated habitat; material: faeces | place: Denmark | collected 2008/2010 | reverse complement strand
TAGCCGCTACAAGCTGTGCAGCACGAGCAGTGTTATCAAAGGAGCGCAATTCTACACCTTCTAATTTTTCTAGGAAGTGGCTGCATTGGCCCAACGCTTGAGGATGGGAGATGATAGTGTGAATATCTTCTAGTTTTGTGCCCTTTTTCACGAGTAAATCGTGAGAAATCCATAGACGTGTACCGCGTACGATATAGCATTTACGATCTTCTAGAAGGTCATACACTTCTTTTACAGAACCATTGGAGCTGTTTTCGATAGGTAATACGCCGAATTGACATTCTCCAGACTCAACAGCATCGAATACGGCACGGAAGCCTGTTACATAGTGAATTTGGCTGAGTGGTAATAATTTATCGCACGCCACTTGCGCATTGCTACCAAAGACGCCAGCACAAGCTACGCTGCCACGTTGTGGAGGTAATGTGGGGGACTGCTCAATAGCCTTTTTCATTTTAACAGTGAACTCATTATCTTGGAATAATTGTTCAGACTGATACGTACGGCTCAAGCTGAATAATGCTTCAAAGAAACGGCGTGCGTATAGGTCTAGGTCTGGGCCTGCATCTTTCGTTACTTTGTCGAGGATATCTCGTTCCCGTTTGGCATCGTAAATAGCCTTGTTCATTTCTTTTTTCGCTGCTGCAACATCCTTGGAGAGTTCCATGCGCTCTTTGAAGAGGGCGAGCATTTGGTCGTTTATGTCGTTAATTTTAACGCGTACTTCATCTAAGTTCATGGTCAATATCTCCTAAGAAATCAAGAATAACAAGGGCCGTAACAGCTTCGATTACAGGTACTGCACGAAGCGCTACACATGGGTCGTGACGACCTTGGATTGTGAGCAATATGTCCTCTTTTTGTGAAAGTGACACAGAATGTTGTTCTTTATAAATGGATGGTGTTGGCTTGATGCCCACTTGCATAACGAGCGGTAAACCATTGGTAATACCACCTTGGATGCCACCGCTATTATTCGTTGTCGTTGTAATCTTGTCGCCGTCCATGGTGAAAGCATCATTCACTTCGGAACCAAGTTGTGCACACATATCGAAGCCACCGCCAAAGGATACGCCTTTAATGGCTGGTACGCCAAAGATTACGCGAGCTAAGCGGTTTTCGATACCGTCAAAGTTTGGGTTGCCAAGGCCAATTGGTAGACCTGTAGCAACGACTTCAACTATACCACCTGTAGAGTCCCCATCTTTTTTGAGGTTCATAACGAGGGTTTCTACTTCGTTACGTTTTTGTGGATCAACCATAGCAATTGGCTCTGTAGCGATGCTAGCTAATGCTTTCATATCTGGGTGAACCATGTTGATAGGAGCATCTTGGATGGTTCCTACTTGTTTTAAATGGCCGTGGATTTCGATACCTTTTTCACGTAATAGTTGTAGAGCGATGCCACCAGCTACGCAAAGCGGTGCTGTAAGGCGCGCTGAAAAATGGCCACCACCGCGCATATCTACCTTATCACCGTAGCGTATACGAGCTGTAAAATCTGCATGAGATGGGCGAGGGATATCGCGTAAGTTGTTATAATCGCTAGAGTGTTGAGATGTGTTGCGGATCATAAATGCCAATGGGGAACCACTGAGCATGCCGTCTACCATACCTGCTAAAAATTCAGGTGTATCGGCTTCCTTACGCTGTGTTGTTAATTGATTTTGCCCTGGCGCACGGCGCTTTAAAAAGGCTTTTAACTCATCGATATCGATGGTATGTCCACAAGGCAGACCATCTACAATACCGCCAATGGCGTACCCATGAGAGGCGCCAAAGGTAGATACCTGTATGGTTTTACCGAAATTAGATGCCATGAGCATCACCTCCTAATAAGTTCCAGTCCTCGAAGAAGTCTGGATAGGATTTTGTGATAGCTTCGCTATCTTGTAATGTAACAGGATTTTCACTGATGAGTGCCATCAATGTGCCTGCCATAACGAGGCGATGGTCATTTACGCAATCGCCATGTCCACCTTTAAGTGTACCACTACCGATGATGTATAGATCATCGCCGTCTTCACGAACTGTGCCGCCTAAGTCTCTTACGAGATTAGCAACAGCTATGAGACGATCGGATTCTTTTAAGCGTAGGCGAGCACCCTTAATAAAGGAGCTTTCACCAGAAATAGAGCAAGCAAGGGCGGCCATAACAGGCAACATATCTGGCATTTGCTCGAGATCTGCATGGATTGGCTTGGAAGCACGACCTGTGACCGTTATATTCATACCATCCCAAACAACATCACAACCAGCATCAATCATAACTTGCATGATGCGGCGGTCAGCTTGTACAGAGTTTTTGTTCATGCCTGTAATCGTAATTGGTTTGCCCGTCATACCAGCGGCTACCATCCAGATTGCTGCATTAGACCAGTCACCTTCGATTTGGTAATTATCACGGCCGATAAAGGACGCACCAAATGGGACTGTGAAAGCCTCGTTGATGTTTGTATCAGGTAACGTATGCTCTACCTCCACGCCAAAATTACGCATGGTTTCCGTCGTTAATGTTACATAATCACTAGATTGTAGTGGGCTAGTAGCCGTGATAGTAGATAGGCCGATTTGAGGGGCTGCCAACAATAATCCGGAGAAGAATTGACTGCTCACATCGCCTACCATGGAGAAATTACCGCCTTGAAGACGACCTGTCATAGTAAATGGCGGTTTATCTTGGGAGAATGTTACGCCATGCGCTTTCATTTCGCTGAGCATAGGTTCGAGAGGGCGATCTGGTAAACGACCTTTGGCATCTACGTCTACATCGTTACAGATGGATGCTGCTACAGGTAATAAAAGGCGTAATGTAGTGCCTGATTCGTGAGGTACTACATTGCCCTTTGCTGGGACAGGACCTGGTGTAACAGTGACAACTTTATTTTCATATACTACGTGAGCACCTAAGCCTCGCAAGGAGTCCATAGTAGCATCGATGTCTTTAGAGGTACGGCTTAGTAGTATAGTAGATGGAGAGTTAGCAAGGGCTGCACAAATCAATGCGCGGTGTGCATGTGCCTTTGCTGGGATGGACGCAATCGTTCCTGTAGGAATGGCGTTCGTTACGGAATGCATAGAAATCTCCTTTTACGTCTTAGTCTAAATAGGTGGCAAGTTCTTCGTGGGTAACAACCTTGAGTTCGCTATGGCCATAGTTCGTAGGAACTACAATTTTAATGGTAGCCCCTTCGCTTTTTTTATCGTGTTTAGCAGCTGCTAAAATTTCTTCTTTTGTTATGGTTGTACTAGTTGGTAAATCGTGTGCTTCGATGAGAGCCTTTAATTTGTCTAATGCATCTCTGTCTAATTCTCCATGTTTGACAGCACCTTGTGCCATGAGAACCATACCGATGGCTACAGCATAGCCATGGTGGACTTCAAAGTGGCTCGCTTTTTCGATGCCATGACCAAAGGTATGACCGAGGTTTAAGAGGGCGCGAACACCAGATTCACGTTCGTCTTGCTCTACGATATCCGCCTTTGCTTGAACGCATCGCGCAATGACGGCACTAACGCTATCGCGGTGTGTTATCAAGGGCTTATTTTCTAGCTGAGTTAATAAACCTGGTACATCAAGGAAACCATATTTAATAATTTCTCCACATCCATTTTTCCATTCCATGTCTGGCAAGGTATTAAGCGTTGTTGGATCACAGAGAACGAGAATAGGTTGTTTGAAAGCACCCCACAAGTTTTTACCTGCTTCTAGATTGACAGCCGTTTTACCACCTACAGAGGAATCTACTGCGGCTAAGAGGGATGTAGGAACCTGTACATAGTCGATACCACGTAAGTAGGTAGCTGCTGCAAAACCCGCCATATCACCTACAACGCCACCGCCAAGAGCGATAAGTAAATCTTTACGCGTTAACGATTGGTCCGCCATGTATTCTACTAAATCGATGAGTTGATGGGCATTTTTAGAGCTTTCACCAGCAGGGAATACATAATCACAAACAGTATAACCCGCATGCTCCATATTAGCTTTCACAGAACTCAAATAGTGCGGTGCTACATTGCTGTCGCTGACGATGATAACACGACAATTTGGTTTTAATGGTTTTATATAATCGCTGATGCGTTGTAAAGCACCGTTTTCGATGACGACGTCATACGGCGTGGATGCGTTAATATGGATGCGAGTCATAATAATTCCTTTCTTAAAAGAATAAGCTAGTATCTATTATAACGGATACTAGCTTATTTGTGTGATATTTAAGATTATTTAGTGCATTCTACCAATGCTTTACGCAATGCGAATACTTCTTTCATAAGGCTAGTGAATTGATCTGGGCGTAATGCTTGAGGGCCATCGCATAATGCTTTGGATGGATCATTGTGAACTTCGATCATAAGGCCATCTGCACCGCCGCCTACGGATGCAAGGGAAAGTGGGCGAACCATACGGCTCATGCCTGCAGCATGGCTAGGGTCCATGATGATTGGCAAGTGAGATAGTTCGTGCATCATAGGGATTGCTGTTACATCTAATGTATTACGTGTTTTAGGTTCGAATGTACGAATACCACGTTCGCATAATACGATTTGATCATTGCCTTCGGACATGATGTATTCAGCAGCCATTAACCATTCTTCGTATGTAGCGGATAGACCACGTTTCAACAATACAGGTTTTTTCAATTTGCCCACTTCTTTTAAAAGTGTGAAGTTTTGCATGTTACGAGCACCGATTTGAAGCATATCTACATTGTCGAAGTATCGCAATTGGGAAATATCCATAACTTCGGATACGATAGGAAGACCAGTTTCTCTTTTTGCTAATTCTAAAAGTTTTAAACCTTCAGGGCCCATACCTTGGAAGGAGTATGGGGATGTACGAGGTTTGAAAGCGCCACCACGAAGGATTGTAGCACCTGCATCTTTACATGCTTGGCAAGATGCGAGAACTTGTTCTGGTGTTTCCACGGAGCAAGGACCAGCCATTACCGCGAAGTGACCGCCACCGATAAGTGCACCGCCTACATTGATAACGGAATCTTCTGGGTGGAATTTACGGTTTGCTTTTTTGAAAGGTTCTTGAATACGTGTTACTTTATCTACGAAATCAAGGGATTCAATTTGACGGGAATCAAGGGATGCTGTATCGCCAATAAGACCTAAGATATTATAGTGGGCCCCTTCTACTGGATGGATAACAAGACCTTTCGCTTCTAATTCATTGCGTAATTTTGTTACCTCTGCTTCTGTAGCTGTTGTTTTTAATGTGATGATCATAATAAGTCCTCCTCAAATAACAATGCGAATAGTGGGGCCAACCATACGGGATAGCAAATAAAAAAGGGCTACCCGTATTCTAATACGAGTAACCCTTTTACTATTCTAAGCAACGATTGATGATTTCTAAATTAGTGTAGCTCAAATAGTTCCTTACCCGTACGTTGGATAAAGAACCAATAAAAGTATTGTTTTGCTACTGTGCTAATTTGGTTAGTCATCTTGTTGTTGCTCCTTTCTAAATTTGATGTGTACAGTATAAACCCATTTGAGAATTTTATGCAAGTACTTTTTTCAAAAAATCGCAAAATTCTATAGAACAAAGTTGTTTTAACATTCCTTTGCCTTTATACTCATGGTAAAATTAAAGGTAGAAAATGCTAGCAATATAACGTTATAGAACATAATTGGTAAGGAGAGTTATGATTATTCAAATTTTAAATACAATTAACGATGATATTAAACAAATTCGTACAGATGTGTTCATGAAAGAACAAGGTTTCGAGAATGAATTTGATGAAATTGATGAAATCGCAAAATTCGTGCTTTTATCTATAGATGGAAAAGCTGTTGGTACTTGTAGATTTTTCCCTAGCGATATAGAAGGGGATGCTCATATTGGTCGTATGGCAGTACGCAAATTATATCGAGGTCAGAATTTGGGCTCAAAAATCATGCTTGCTGCGGAAAATGGAATCCGTCGCGATGGATTTAAAACATGTTCTCTATCAGCGCAAGTACAGGCAAAACCATTCTACGAATCCCTTGGATATGTGGCTGAAGGTGAAGAATATCTAGATGAAGGCTGTCCACATGTGATGATGCGGAAAGTATTATAAGAAACTAGATACTAAATATAATAGTTTGTATTAGCTCGGTCAGTATATTAATATCTATATATTTTAAAATATGAGGTGAGAGTTTATGAAACTAGCAGAAGCATTACAAGAACGTGCTGATTTGAATAAGAAAATTAGTGATTTGCAAGGTCGTTTAAATCAAAATAGTTTAGTACAAGAAGGGGAAATACCTAATGAAGACCCTAACGTATTGATGCAAGAACTAGAAGCGGCAATTGCAAGACTTCAACAACTTATTAAAGATATTAATCTTACTAACTGTGCAACTATTGTTGAAGGGCGCTCTTTAACGCAAATTATAGCAGAGAAAGAAGGAGCTATTATGCGACTTTCTGCATATCGTGCCTTAGCAGATAGTGCGAGTGCGATTAATTATCGTGCTCGTGGATCGGAAATCAAAATGATAGCAACTGTAAATGTTAGTGAATTACAAAAAACAGCAGATACAATATCTAAGGAGATTCGTACATTAGATAATTTACTACAGTCAACTAATTGGACGGTTGATTTAATAGAGTATTAAGTATAAGTTGGTAATCAAGATAGGGTGGATACAAAGCCACGATTGCTTAATTCGTAAAAAGATGATATTCCATTACATGTACGGGGCGTTGATGATATGTATCGTGTAGGCCCTTATTGCGTATAAATGTATGGTTATTTTTTATAATGTATTACCATGTGTCAACTATTTTGATGAGGGTGGCGTTGGGGACTATAAAAAGGAGTGTTTTCACAGATTTGTTGTGAAAGCACTCCTTTTATTTATATGTAAGTTTTATCTATTCTAAATCATCAAAATCAAATGCTGCTGCTTTTGTATAGTTTGTAACTTTTGCTTCGAAGAAGTCAGTTTTTGTGCTATTCAAGTTGGAGAAACTTTCAATCCATTCCATTGGATTGTCCTTGATTTCAGGGTATAGATGAGGCAAGCCGATTGCTTCTAAGCGGATATTGGCAAGGTATTTGATGTAGCGTTCAATAAGAACGTTGTTAAGACCGAGGATTTTATCATCAGTAATATATTGACCCCAAGCGATTTCGTTCTCTGCACCTTGGCGAATCATGTCAGTAATTTTTTCTTCTAGTTCTGGTGTGAACAAGTCAGGGCGTTCACGACGTAACTCGCGGATAATGTTTTGGAACAATACAAGGTGAGTTACTTCGTCGCGGTTGATGTATTTGAAAATTGTGGATGTAGCTGTCATTTTACCTTGGCGTGCCAATGTGTAGAAGAAGCTAAAGCCAGAGTAGAAGTAAATACCTTCTAAGATATAGTTGGCGATGATTGTATGAATAAGATTTGCTTCGCTAGGATCATCACTGAAACGTTGGTATGCATCGGCGATGAAGCGGTTACGAGCAAGTAATGTTTTATCTGTACGCCATTCGTCATAAATTTTGTCACGTGTAATAGGATTTGTTACAGTGTCCAAAATGTAGGAATAACTTTGAGCGTGAATTTCTTCTTGGAATGCTTGGATATTCAATAAAGATGCCACTTCGGATGCTGTAATATAACGGCTCAAGTTAGGCAAGTTTTCAGATTGAATAGAATCAAGGAAGTTCAAGAATGCAATAATTTTGTCGAATGCACGGCGTTCGTAATCTGTTAAGTATGGGAATTGCTTAACGTCTTCGTTCAAGGAAATCTCTTCAGGAATCCAGAAGTTGTTGAGCATTGTACGGTACATTTGGTTCGCCCAGTCGTACTTGATACGGTTCCATTCGCGAAGGTTTGTGGTGTTGCCGCCAATCATAGATTGTGTGCCACGTTCACCATGTTCGTTGAAAATTAGTTTTTTATCCATAGTGGACTCCTTTATATTATCTGTGAAGATTACTCTGTTTCTATGAAGAGCAGCTAGTGCACTCGTCCATTTCAAGGGATTGATTACGAATGTAGTAGATTGTTTTAATCCCTTGTTTGTATGCCTCAACATAAAGGTCGAGAATTTCTTTTGCTTTCATTTGAGGTGTGATATACAAGTTGAAAGATTGTGCTTGGTCAATATGACGTTGACGTACGCCACAAGCTTTGATGGACCATTGTTGGTCGATTGTATGCGCCTCTTTGTAGAGCCAGAAAGTTTTATCGTTCAAATCTGGTGCAGTTTTTGGAGTGAAAGAACCTTTCTTCTCTTCGATGAAGAATTTTTTAAAGATAGGGTCGATACCAGCCGTTGTGTTCGCAATATTGGAAGTAGAACCTGTAGGAGCTACGGCCATCAAGTAACCATTGCGGATGCCGTATTTTGCAACGTCTGCAGCCAATTGTTTCCAACGATCGGATGTGTAGCCACGACGTGTGAAGTATTCACCAGTTTCCCATTCGGAACCTTTGAATGCAGGGTATGCACCTTTTTCTTTCGCCAATTCCATGGAAGCTTTGATGGAATAGTACGCGATGTTTTCGAACAACTTATCCGCTACCTCGATATGTTCATCAGACTCCCATTGGATATTGTGGTTTACAAGGTAGTGGTGGTAACCAGAAGTACCAAGACCAATAGCACGGTATTTATCAGACGTCATGCGAGATTCTGGTACAGGTGCTTGGTTGATGGAAATAACATTGTCTAACATGCGAATTTGTAGAGCGATATTTTCTTCTAACTCTTTGTCAGTAATACGGCCAAGGCTAATGGAGTTCAAGTTACATGTAACCATATCGCCTGTATTTGTTTTTGTAGTGATGCTGCCGTCTTCGTTGATGATTTCTTCAGCAAGGTTTGTGAAGCCAACGTTTTGTGCGATTTCGTGGCACAAGTTGGACGCGTAAATCATACCGGCATGTTTGTTAGGGTTGGCAGCATTTACAGTGTCGCGGAAGAAGATGAATGGTGTACCAGTTTCAACAGCAGAGCGCATGATTTTTTTCATCATGTCTAGTGCTGGTACTTCGATGCCGTGTAAGTTCGGATCTTGTTCACATTCAAGGTAACGTTTTGTGAACTCTTTGTTATCGTCTGTGTCGTAGAAGTCCTCTAGAGCATAGCCTTTTACAGCCAAGATTTCATGAGGGTCGAAGAGGGTGAAGTTTTCACGAGCTAACAAGCGTTCCATAAAGATATTTGGGATGGAGATGGCCGGGAATATATCATGTGCTTTACGACGGTCGTCACCATTGTTTGTACGAAGCTCTACAAATTCGTAGAAGTCTTTGTGCCAAATATCGAGTGTTACTGTAGCACCGCCTTTACGTTTACCCAATTGGTCTACTGCAACAGCTGTATCGTTGTATAAACGGATCCAAGGAATAACGCCACCAGAGGAGTTTTTGAAACCGCGGATATCGGAGTTCAATGCACGAACTTTACCAAGGTAGATACCAAGAGCACCGCCGTGTTTAGATACGCGGGAGAACTTGCTGTTTACGTCGTAAATGGACCATAAGTTATCATCTACACCAGAGATAAAGCAAGAGGACAACTGATGGAATGGTGTACCTGCATTTGCCAATGTAGGTGTAGCTGTTGTCATTTTTAACTGGCTCATCAAATCGTAGAATTTCTTAGCGTATTCTACTTTGTTTTCGCCTTCTACCAATGCCAAGTGCATTGCTATAGCCATGAAGCGTTCTTGTGGCAATTCAAAGATTTCTTTGTTGAAGCCTTTTACCAAGTAACGGTCAGCCAATAATTTAAGACCTTCATAGTTGAAGAGATAGTCGCGCTTAGGTTTGATGTAATCGCCTAACTCTTGCAATTCATCAGGTGTATATTCTGTAACGAAGAAGTCAGCGTATTTTTTCTCTTCTACAAGCATATGTACAAGATTTGGGAAGTTGCCATAACCGAATGCTTTATAACGACGAGTGATAGCTGCTTCTTTATAGAGATCGAACAAGAAGAGGCGAGCTGCAACAAACTGCCAATCTTGGTTCATTTTATTAACTTGGTTGCCGAAACCGTCGTCTTTTTTAGAGATAACCTTTTCGATAGCTGTTTGTACTAAAGTTTTTTGAATTTCTTTAGTTGTCATGCCATCAACGAATTGTAACTTTGCATCCATTTCCAATTCTAGTGGATCACAAGAATCTAACCCCAAACATGCGAAGGCAATCATGCGTTTCGTTTTCTCTACGGATAGCGGTTCGAAATGGCCATCCCGCTTCTTGATCATAATCTCCATTATGGTTCCCCTTACATCATAAATTTATCTGAAAATGATATATAAGATTAGCGTGAAGAATATAAAAATTCTTTAAGCTAAATCTAATCAGAAAAACAAGAAAACTACTATATATGGTAGTTTTCTTGTTTGCTAAATACATTATGTTATGATTATAGCGAAAAAAATCTATATATTCAATATTGACTTTTTTAAATTTATCAATGTGGTTAGATTAAATTTATCGATGTAGTTTGTGATTAATTTTATTATAGATAGATACTATATGATTTATAATAAATATAGCTTTACAATAGGAGGTTAACTATGAAATCTATCGTTATATATTCATCCCTTACGGGAAATACTAAACAAGTGGCAGAGGCTATTACTAGCGTATTGCCAGCAGATACACTTTGCGTATCTATGAAAGAGTTACCACCCGATGTATCATCCTATGATCTTGTATTTGCAGGATTTTGGGTGGATAAAGGGACCTCTAATAAAGAGGCCCGTGATGTACTAGGCACATTGCATAACCCATATATTGCGTTGTTTGCAACGGCTGGGGTTCCACCGCAAATGGCACATGCTAAGGAGAGCTTAATTAATGCAGCAAATTGTTTACCCGATGGCGTAGAGCCTGTAGGAACCTTCATCTGCCAAGGTAAGGTAGATCCTAAGGTTATCGAAATGATGTACAAGATGTTCCCGAAAGGGCATAGCCACGGTCAATCTGCTGATCGCGATGCACGTCACAAACAAGCTGCAGTACACCCAAATGAAGACGATTTTAAAGCGGCCCAAGATTTTGCCCAACATATTCTAGCCAAGTTAGATCGATGAATAAAAGCAGTACCCCTGTGGGGTACTGCTTTTGTCATATTATATATGATGTTGTAATTATTACTATATTGTATTATATGCTTAATTATAAAGTACATTAAATTTAAGTTTACGCGTATCGAATTGGTTTATGAAGTACGACGTAATCAATAGCTTATATCCATTGCCTTCTATAACGACAGGATCGACAGCTGTTTTGTCGACTGTAAGGAACTTATCATAAATATGATGCACCTCTGTCACACCATTTGGTAGAGATACCTCTAAATCAAGGCCTTTGTTGAGGAACTTGAAGGAGATGGAGTCGAAGTTAGCAGATTCCACTTGGTATTCTTTAAGATCTTGTTCGTATACAATTAACTCGATGTTTTCAATGTATTTATCGTATCCTGCAATAGAAATAACCTTTGGTGCAGTTATAGCATCAAAATTAATATACTCGATGCGTCTGCCGTCTATTGGGTTGGTATCTGGCAGTTTTAAATCATCTACCGGTACATATGGTGTGCCATAGTCCGTGAAGTTAGGGTCAAAGGTAGCAGCTATTGGTAGGCTTGCATGCCATTCTCCATCAACTTTAGTATAGGTCACAAATTCACGATACGTTGTATAGCCTATGAATGGTATCAAGAGAACAGCACCTAAGGCAAGAGCCATAACGGTTGTGTGTACAGAAGGTTTTAAACCTTTCACAAGAGAGTATACATTGTGTACTAAGAAGATTAAATTGAATGCACTCACGTAAATCGTATTGAGCCATAGAATTGGTTCATTAATCACACGTTTACCGATAAGAGCTAAGCACAGTGTAGTTAGCGTAATGAACAAGAAGCATAGGATTTGCTGTGTTCTGCTACTTTCACTAGATCTAAAGCTAGCCAAGTAGAATAGGTAGAAAATGGCTACATACGGATAATAGGTGTAGAAGAAACGCGTATCCTCTCGAAGCCCTAACAGAATCAAGACTAAATAGATGTTAGCTAGAATGCCTGTAATAATGGACGCCTTAGGCAAGATGATGCCGAATACAACAGTAAAAAATGAGTTTGGTGCTGGAGGACCTGCGGGATCCTCTTTGTAAGAACATACCATAGATAGACAAATGAACATATTAATGGATGCGAGTACCTTAAAAATGGTTTCTTCAAAGTTGAATGGTTGGTCCACGATGATGAAGAAGAACCATAAACTCATGATGATAACAATGTTATATAGCGTAGACGTAACAAGGGTGATGCCAATCCGTTTGATGCGGTTAATGATTTCACCGATGTAGTGTTCACCAGGCGATGTGAAATACAAGGCAATCATGGAGTACAGCCATAGGTACGATATATTTTCCGTAGCTAGCTCAATACCCCGCACATAGCCGTAGCTTTCGTGAATCATATAAAGGCCAACGCTGATTCCGATACTTACTAAGGTATATAAAATGGAAAACTTTCGGATTCTTGTTATATAGCTTTGTAATATAACGATAAAGAAATACAGTGAGTATAGCTTAATGTCGATTTCGGCAAACCAATCTTGTTCAATATACAACGGTGTACATGAAAATATGGCAATTAATGCCAGTAATATAGGCGACTGCGTTGCTAGGTCCCGCAGCGAAGACCATACATGTTTAATAGCAAATTTCATAGATGTTCTCTCCCTCTATAAATATAAATACCCCCTCTTATTATTAGTATACCTGTTTTCTGGTGAAAGCCCTATGAGGTTTTACATGCTTTTAAATATCCTTTACAATAACACTAAGAACTAGTTTTCAAAGAAAAGAGGTTATCACATGGAATTCTCTTATTTTTTACCTGTAAATATCCAATTTGGTTGGAGTAAAGTAGATAATGTTGCTGAGTTTGCTGCCCCGTACGGCAAGAAAGCACTTATTGTAACTGGTCGCAGTAGTGCTAAAAAATCTGGTTTATATGACCGGGTGGTAGCAAAGCTTGATGCGGCCCATATTGAACATGTTCTCTTTGACCAAGTAGATGCCAATCCATTGACCACGACTGCCTTAGACGGCGCTGTGTTAGCTAAATCTGAAAACTGTGATATGGTTATTGCTATCGGCGGTGGTTCCATCATGGATTGTGCCAAAGGGATTGCCTTTATGGCGGTGAATGAAGGCGATATTAACGACTATATTTTCAACCGTAAAACAAGTGATAATGCGTTACCGCTTCTTGTGATTCCAACCACTTGTGGCACAGGTTCTGAAGGTAATGGCTTTGGTGTCCTCACGAACCCTGAAACAGGGGATAAGAAATCTTTACGCTGTAATGCCATCGTGCCTAAGGTATCTATCGTGGACCCTGCTGTAATGGGGACTATGCCTCCTCATGTGTTGGCATCTGTTGGTTTCGATGCATTGTGCCATAATATTGAGGCCTATACCTCTAAAACGGCGCAACCTTTCACCGATGCACTAGCTCATTATGCAGTAACATTACTAGCACAATATCTTGTACCTCTATATAAACATGTGAAAGCGATTGCGAATGGTCAAGAAGCTGTACTTAACAAAAAACAATTAACAAAAGCATGGGAGTCCGTTACATTGGCTAGCACTATTGGCGGTATGGTTATCAATACAGCAGGCGTCACACTTGGTCATGGTATGGAACACCCCGCTAGTGGCCTTAAAGATATTACCCATGGTGTTGGTCTTGCAGTTATTGAACCTGTTGTAGTGGAATACACATGGAGTGCTAACCCTGAAAAATTCAACTCATTGGCACGTATATTCAACCATGGTGATGGTTCTGAGCTGGGTGAAGCATTACGCCTTATGGTGCATGAATTAGACCTTACCACAAACCTTACAGAATTAGGATTTACTAAAAAGGATATTCCGTGGCTTGTCGATAATGTATACGTAGTGGCTGCAGGGAATATTGCTAATACAGTGGCTGAAGTAAGTCGTAACGATATAGAAGTGCTATATAAGAAAATGTTGTAGTCATAGAAATATAGGGAGAGAGTTTTGGTTCGCATATTTTATGGCCTATTAACTGCATATATAATTATGCTATTTATTGTGGCAATGCTATTTAATATAGCACCTATAACATATATTGTATTTGGCGTAGCAATAGTATTGTTTTTAGTACTACAATATGACTGGTATAAGAAACATGCTTTATCTGAAAAAACACATATTAAATTGATTTGCTGCGTATTTATTATATTTAATTTATGTTTAGCTGGACTTGTTGTGGATTGGCTTAAGTACGATACTCAAACGACTCTTGAACAAACCGATGAATTTGAGTTTAGTACTATGGACTGGCAACGAGGTTGGCCAAATGATGACGGGTTGCCGGAAGGTCTAAAGCGTCCTAAGAACCTTCCTGAAGGTATTTCAAAGGCCTCTGCATCTGGCGATAGCTTAGCGTGGGCAAATGCATATCCTACAAGATATACTGTATTAGAAGGAAATCCTACAGTTATTGCACAGTATGAGGAGATTGCTAAGGAACACACTGTGTATCAAGCACAAATTGATGCGGATGGTGTATTGCGTGATTTAGACACTGGGGAGAAAAAGCGTTTTATATCTCATCCCAATAGCTATAACATTATAGAGAGCATCGAGGAAGAACCTCTAAACTTACCACAACGGAGTTTTATAGAGTGGTTACGCTTTGCTCCTCGAAAAGAAACGAAAAAAGTGGTGAAGTACACATATAATTCTACTGAAAATCATAGGCTATATGTCTTTGTAGACGATGGGAATACTAAAAGACCTCATTTCGTGGAACTTTTGATCAGTAATGATGGGACACGGGCTGTGTTTTATCAATCTAAGTAATTTGAGTAGGTATTGTTGTGGAGAACGTAAATGCGACAGTGTTTAATTTACTTGAAGGAATTGTTTTTTTCTGCTCCTTATAGAAAGAGTATATGGTTCTTTATAACTCTTTGGGTACTAACATTTTTATTCTCGGATGAGATATCATATTCTGGGTTATACTATCTGATTTTGTTAGTAGCTACGATTGTACTGTTGTTTGAGAAATGTGGAATAATCGATAGTGAGAACGCTATACGAAAAAGATTTTTAACATATTTTTATGTTATCTTTTTTCTATGTATGCTTCCTACATTAGCTGTTACTTTAGTGTTTTCTGCTGTAGGAATATCCCATTATGATACACAACGATGGCACTCTACATGGCCTTCATCTAAGGCGGGGTATATTCCGACTCCATTACAAACACCTAAGTTTTTACCGGAGAGTTTGAAAGTGATTTCTTCTGCTGAAGTAATTGGAATAGGTGGAAATCAAAGCTGTTTAGTATTAGATGGTGATAAAGCTACGATTTCAAGGTATGAGGAAACGGTTAAATCTAATGCTTGGTATTCGTTTATAAATGGCAGGGACAAAGATACTACAGTTGAAGTACTTAATTCGTTTACATATCCAAAAGATAAAAATGTATTGGTTAGTGATGTAAGCAATTATTATGAGATTATTACCATTCGACGACAAAATTGGAAATTATTTCCCTGGTTAATTGACGGTAGACAAAGTGTCGGTGATGATCCCAACGAAGATTTTTATTATAGTACTCGAGTATCAGCTGAGAAATATGTAGTATATGTTGTTTATCATAATTTTGATCAAGATCAGCCTAGAGTCATTTACTTTATGTTTAACCCAGAGCGAACTCGAATGATTACTGTAGATATAGATATGTATCATTAGAGTTGGGCAGAGTTTGTATATATAATTTGGAACAATACTTGAACATATTACAATATATTCAAGTATTGTAATTGACAATTCTAAAACATATTTTTATAATGGGTTTTATGAAGAGACTCGGATGTGATTAATTATCCCAGCCCCTAGGGCTGGGGTTTCTTTATTGGTCTCTAGTAGTTTTATTAGTTGAGAGGTGTTTTTATGGCAGATCAAAATAACAAAAATGTTGATGCCTTAGCGCAAGAGATTACCTTGAAAAGTCGTGGTCAAGGTAAATTACGTCAATTTATATTATGGATGGGTGCGCTCATCATCGGCGCTATCTTAGGATGGCAACATATTCCAGTTCTTAATGATTTATTTAATTTCATTGCTGCAGTATTTACGCATTTATTCCAATTTATTGCAATACCTACTGTATCACTAGCGGTTATTACCACATTGTCCATGTTGGGTGCTAAGAAGGATACAGGCCGTATCTTTGGTCATGCTGTCACCTATACATTGTTAACAACAATTTGTGCAGCCGCTGTTGGTCTTGGTTTATTCCTTTGGATTGCGCCAGGTAATTTACCACTTGATGTAATCGGTGCCGGTGCAGCGCAAGTACCTGAAAAATTAGGTCACGTAACATATTATGATCATTTCTTATCCGTTATTCCTAACAATATTTTGAAACCGTATTTAGAAGGTAACGTATTGTCCGTGATGTTCATTTCTGCTTCTGTTGGTTTAGCTTTTGCTTTCATGCCTCGTACAGAAGGTCGTGAAGCAGTATTGAAGGTGTTATTTGGTTTACAAGAATTACTATTCACATTGATTAGAGGTTTACTTTACGTTTTACCAATCGGTATCCTTGCTTTTGCAGGTCAATTATCTGCACAAATCGAAGCAGGTGTCATCGTTGGTGCATTAGGTAAATATACAGCTGTTGTAATCGGCGGCAACTTGATTCAATTCTTTATTGTAATTCCATTGTTCTTGTTATTCCGTGGCTTAAATCCTATCGATGTATTCCGCAAAATGTCTCCAGCTGTAGCTGTTGCATTGTTCACGAAATCTTCTGCTGCTACATTGCCTGTTACATTGGCATCTGCAGAAGACAATTTGAAAGCCCATCCTTCTGTAGCGCGTTTCGTGTTACCAATTTGTACAACTATTAATATGAATGGTTGCGCAGCTTTCATCCTTGTAACATCCTTATTTGTAATGCAAAATGCAGGTATTGAATTAACTATGGGTACCATGATTGCTTGGTTATTCATTGCTGTTCTTGCTGCGATTGGTAATGCTGGTGTTCCAATGGGCTGTTACTTTTTAACATTGTCCTTGATGAGTTCCATTGGCGCGCCAATCGGTTTGCTTGGTATTATCTTACCAATCTATACAATTATCGACATGATTGAAACGGCCGAAAACGTTTGGTCCGATGCATCTGTATGTGCTATGGTTGATAATGATTTGAAAGGTACATTAGACGATCCTGACTCTCATGATGACATGCCTCAATTCCAAGGTGCGTAGATTATACGTTATAAAAGCATAATATATATAGGTTGCCTCTTATATATGAGGCAACCTATTTTGCTTTCAAATAAAAAATATAATAATGTGCCACGTTTACTATTTTCTGGAAAACGATTCTTGGTATAATTAAGAAAAGGGGGATGACTATGGATAGACAATTAAGTGCATATTTAAATGGACGAGAACCACAAGTGGCTACAGATATTGATGTTATAACGGCAGCGGTAGCAGTGCCATTGCTTGAAATTGATGGTGAGGATCACGTCCTATTTACGGTGCGTAGTCAGACCTTACGTAGACAGCCTGGTGAAATTAGCTTTCCTGGTGGACATTGTGAAAGCACCGATAAAACTGGAGCTGCTGCGGCTATTCGTGAATGCTCGGAAGAATTAGGGATAGATACAGAGCAAATTGAATTGTTAGGTGCATTAGATTGTTTAGTATCTGCCATTGGTGTTAAATTACATGCAGTGGCGGTACGTTTACATACGGATGAATTTCGCCCTAATATTGATGAGGTCGGTGAAATTTTTACGGTACCACTTTCGTATTTATTGAATATGGAACCAACGGTAGGGCACTTAGATATCGGAACTAAACCATTACGAGATTTTCCGTTCCATTTATTAGAAGGGTATCAAATAGATTGGAAAATTCGGCAGAACTATTCTGTTTATTTTTATCCCTATAAGCAATATACGATATGGGGATTAACAGGTCGAGTCCTCAAAAATTTCTTAGATTTATATCGACAAGGTAATACTATATAAAATGAAAGATAACGAAATAACTTCATTTGATAAAGAATTGAATAAATTCCTCCAACCTAAGTGCCTAATACCTGGTGGCCTTGGTTTATGGGAAACCTATTTTCGTAAAATTTGTACGGCTTGGGGCCGTATCGATAGTGAAATTAGACCTCAGCACATCATATTTTCCGCCGATAATGGGTGCAATATGGAAGGTTATGTAGGTTATAACTATGAGGTAACGCAAAAGCAGTCGCGTAATATGCTCTTAGGTCGTTCGTCGGCTACACAGTTTTGTAACTTTAACAATATTCCTTATGAAGTTGTGGATGTAGGAATTGCCTCAGATGATGGCATCGGAGTGGATCGCAAGGTCGCAAAGGGGACAAAGAATATATTAAACCATCCTGCTATGAGTGAGGATGAATTTAATAGTGCCTTTCAAGCTGGCTATGGACGAGTTGAACATTATGTAAAGCAAGGGATAAATCTTTTTTCCTTTGGTGAAATGGGACTCGGTAATACGACGACCTCTGCCTGTGTGTTGTCTGCCTTAACTGGGGCTGATCCTACTGAAACAGTAGGCCCCGGTTCTTGGCCGAATAAACCAGATTTGATGAAACGAAAAATTGATTTTGTGCGCGCTGTATTAGATAAGCATAAGGCTAGTATCGTTTCTGACAGTGAAGTTGAAAGAGTTCGTAAAATCGTAGCCCATGTAGGGGGCTTTGATATTGCTGCTATTCTTGGGGCTATGCTCGCTTGTGTTGAGTTTAAAAAGCCCTTCGTCATTGATGGCTTTATTACAGCTGTATCAGCAGCTTGTGCGGTACATATGAATGATTGTGTTAAGGATTATACATTGCCATCTCATAACTCTCGAGAAAAAGGCACAGAGTTAGCTTTAGCAGAGGTAGATATTACACAAGACATGGTTCCTATTCAAGCCCACATGTCGATGGGGGAAGGGACAGGAGCTATCTTAATGGTTCAAATGTTGAAAACGACACAGCATATGTTTGTAAACGTTGGGACCTTTGTAGATTTGATGAAATTATAAGGAGAAAGAATGAAAATAAATAAATACTTTGATATACATTTTGAGCGAGCTGATGATGCAACTATCGCTAAAAGGTTGATAGGTGGTGCTAAGATTAAGGGACCTGCCTTGGTTATCCTGATCCTTTCCATGTTTATTGCCTCTATTGGGTTGAATATGAATAGTACGGCAGTTGTTATTGGTGCTATGCTTATATCACCGTTGATGGGACCTATTTTAGCAATTGGTTTTGGCTTCGCTACGCTTAATTTTACAGTTGTGAAGAGTGGTATTTTAAGATTGTCCTTACAGATTACGATTGCTGTTTTGGCATCTGCTTTATATTTTTATATTTCTCCCGTTCAGACGGCTACATCTGAATTATTAGCGCGTACAGAACCGAATATTTTTGATGTGTTCATTGCTATATTTGGTGGGTTAGCTGGGATTATTGGGCAAACGCGTAAGACCTTAGATAATGTTATACCAGGTGTTGCGATTGCGACTGCACTTATGCCACCACTATGTACGGCAGGATATGGACTGGCTAATGGAAATTGGAACTATTTCTTTGGGGCTAGCTATTTATTCTTTATAAATGCATTTTTCATCTTCTTTGCATCTTTTATTGTTTTAAAGGGTGTATATAGTTTACCATTCCATAAACAAGCAGAAGAGGTTAATCGTCGTAACCAACTAATATTTCTAGTGATTGGTCTTATTATGGCTATACCAAGTATTTATGCAGGCTATGATATGACCATCAAGTATTCTGAGTCAAATCATATGGAGCAGTTTATTAAGAATGATATTAATCAAGAGGGACGTCGACAAGTGATTGATTATTCATTGGATCAAACGAATAAGCTAGTAAACATAGTAGTTATAGGAGCTCCTGTGACTTCAGAGGAGCAAGCCCAGTTGGATGACAAGTTACATAAGGATGAGTACTTGCAGAATTATACATTACGATTTGTTAATAGCGTAGATGAGAAAAAATCTACTATGGATAAGACGAACTTGAATAAATCTTCAGAGAATCTTGAAACATATAAAAACTTGAGCAATCTATACCAGCCGACTTATCAATTAGTAAGTGAAACTATAAATACTATGAAAACGACAGAAGCTGAAGCAAAGGCGTTATTCCCGTTTGTAAGCAAAGTGGAAGGCATGCCTTTAATAGATAATCTAGAACAGCCTAAAGCGAGTCGCTATATGGTGATAATCCATACTACATCCACTATATCTGATGCAGATTTGGAACGAATAAAAGCTTGGTTAGAGGCTAAATTATCAGCGCCTGTAACTATTTCTATCGAGCAAACAACGTCAACTCTATAAGGGAGCTATCATCCCAGCGTTCTAATTGATCGTTAATAATATATGTATCTGATACAATACCTTCTCATGACAAATTCTATAGATACGAAAAGGGGCTGTTTTGTTACAGCCCCTTTTTGACATATATGTATTGAATTAATGTTGTATGTTTTGTATATCATCTAAAATGTGTTCAAAATCTAGGTGATTTTGTTGTAATACATCTTCTGGATTGTATCGGTCGTAGAATTGTTTGGAAATGCCATAGTTTAAGACGTTCATGGACGTTTTTCCATAATAGCTAGCAATTTTTTGACCATAGCCACCTTCGAGTTCGCCGTCCTCTAAGGTGATGACGATATTGTGGTTCTTTGTTAATTCATTCAATGTATCAGTGTCTAAACTAGAAATACAAAGTGGTTTGACAAGCGTCGGAAAGATATGAATGGCATCATGTATTGCTTGGCTAAGTTCGACCGCCTTATGGTAGAAATTACTGACACCTATGATGGCAATCGTATTACCTGATTGGGTTATGTTACACGACGTTACAGGACATTCTGTTGTATTGGATTGACTAGTTTCGTAAATCGGTGATCCTACAGGAATACGGATGGCGATAGGATGATTATGATGTTCTACTCCATAACGAATGGAAGATTCTAATTCCTCTACTGTTGTAGGTGCTAGGTACATGAGATTTGGCATGTTGCTGAGCATAGTAATATCATTGAATCCAAGGTGTGTCATATCCTTATTACCATAAATGGACGCGCGATATACAAGGATCAGTGCATTGCTATTATTAATACATAGGTCATTAATAATTTGATCATAGGCACGTTGTAAAAATGTACTGTAAATCGGTAAAATCGGCGTGCCACCGTTGTGGGCAATGCCAGCAAGTAATGTCGTGGCATGCTCTTCCGCAATGCCTACGTCGATGTATTGAGCACCTAATTTTTCTCGTATATCCTTCGTCAAGCAGAATCCACCAGGCGTAGCGGCTGTGACGATGCAGGCAGCCTTGTTTTGCTCTAGTGTTTCAATAAGTTGTTTTGCCACAATGGATTCATAGCTATTAGTATAGCGTTTTTTTGTTTCCCCGGTGTCGATATCAAAACCAGATGGATTGTGAAAGCCTTCGGGATTTGATATAGCCTTGTCGTAACCGTGGCCTTTTGTCGTATGGATGTGGAGCACTGTTGGTGTTGTCTCGTCTTTACAGTCTTTTATCGCATGGATTAGGGGGGCTAGCGAATTGCCAGCATCGACGTAACGATATGAAAAGCCAAGAGCTTTAAAGATATTATTAGGGCTTTCACCATAAGTCTCACGCAATTGTTGGAGATGAGTATATAATCCGCCGTGGTTTTCAGCGATGGATTGTTCATTATCGTTGATGATAATTAAACATTGAGATGACATTGTGGACAAGTGATTCAATGCTTCATAAGCTTCTCCGCCGGATAGCGCACCATCACCAATCATAGCTATAATTGGGTGTGTTCTATGCTGTAAATCGCGGCCAATCATGAGGCCACAAGCTAAACTGAGGCTTGTGGAAGCGTGGCCTAGGTGAAATGCATCGTGAGTGCTTTCAGCAGGATTGCTATAACCGGATATGGTATGAAATTTGTCCTTATTTTTAAATCCTTCGTGACGGCCTGTTAAAATCTTATGAGCATAACTTTGATGGGAAATATCAAATATGAATTGAGCATCATCAAGGCCGAACACATGATGCAAAGCAACAATAATGTCAGTGGCTCCTAAGGATGAACCGATGTGACCGCCAATGTGTGATGTTCTATGGATGATTAAGTTTCGTATATGTTGTGCGATGACCTCGAGCTCTGATATAGAGCAGTCGCGCAAATCGCTAGGAATTTGAATATCTGTCAGTTCCATAGGTCTCCTACATGATCCATACTAATGGATAAATCAATTACAGTTAATGAAATATATGACTCATTAATAGCTATTATAACATTATAGAGTAAAATTATTTATAAATAAAAAGGTAATTCGGTATATTTAGATATATAAATAAGTGATAGCTAACCATATTAATTTTAGAATGTATCTTTACACACAATATTTTTCACTTCAAAGTGGTATAATAAAAAATACATGACATATAGAGTTATATATATTTTATTAGGAATAGTCATGTTCTATATACCACATTGGAATATGGCAAAACCTAGAATTAATCTCTGTTTGTTGTATAATATATTTAATATTTAATTTTTTAGATATGTAGTTAAAAGCTTTATTATTTAACTTTTACTTAAATGTATGAAGAAAAATGGTGCGAGCGTACTAATTCTTCATTTTTTTCAAGAGAGGTATATATGCAAAAATCCTTACGTATGGGGATCGATGTTGGCTCTACAACGGTCAAGGTCGTTTTGTTGGACGAACAAGATAATTATTTGTATAAAAAATATATCCGACATTACGCCAATATTTTGGATACTGTTCATACATTGCTACAAGAGGCTCAAGTGGGCTATGAAGACGCAAAAGTCCATGTAGCAATTACAGGTTCTGGCGGTATGGCGATGGCTGATAAGGTGCGTATACCTTTTGTACAAGAAGTAATTGCCGAAACAAAGGCGATAAAAGCGTTGTACCCACAAACTGATGTTATTATCGAACTTGGTGGTGAAGATGCTAAGGTTACGTATCTAGGTCGTACTGCAGAACATCGCATGAATGGTTCTTGTGCCGGTGGTACAGGTGCTTTCATAGATCAAATGGCAACATTATTGCAAACGGATGCATCCGGCCTTAATCAATTGGCGATGAATGCGGATACTATTTACCCAATTGCCGCTCGTTGTGGCGTATTTGCGAAAACAGACGTACAAGCATTGCTAAATCAAGGCGCGTCTCATGAAAATATTGCAAAGTCCGTATTTCAAGCCATCGTTAACCAAACGATTGCAGGCCTTGCATGTGGTCATAAAATTGAAGGGAATGTAGCATTCCTCGGTGGTCCATTGACATTCTTATCCGAATTACGTCAATGCTTCTGTGACACCTTAGAACTCGATGAAGCACATCGTATCATCCCTGAAAATGGTGAGTTGTTTATTGCCCTAGGCGCAGCTCTCATGAATGATGAATGTCGTGATATTACAGTAGGTGAATTGACGAAGGAAATCGGTGCGCTTATTGGTGTACCAATGGAAGCAACCGATCGTGTGGATCCGCTATTTAGAAATGAAGCGGAACTAGAAGAATTCCGTGCACGTCATGCTAAGGCGGTAACACCGAAAGGTGATATTAAAGATGCTGAAGGTCCATGTTACCTCGGTATCGATGCGGGTTCTACGACGTTGAAAGTCGTCTTGATCAATAGCAAGAATGAAATCATCTTCTCTCACTATGGCCCAAATCATGGTAAACCATTAGAAAAATCCCAAGAACTAATAGAGAAAATCTATAGCTTATTGCCAAAAGGGGCTTACATCGCTCATTCTGGTGTAACTGGATATGGCGAAGCCTTCTTGAAACGAGCTCTTGGTATCGATATTGGGGAAGTAGAAACAATTGCCCATTATCGTGCTGCTCAATTCTTCTGCCCTGATGTATCCTTCATCTTGGATATTGGCGGTCAAGATATGAAATGTACAAAGGTACGCGATGGATACATTGAAGACATCGTATTGAATGAAGCCTGCTCCTCTGGTTGTGGTTCCTTTATTGATACCTTTGCTACATCCTTGCGTTTGCCGATTGAGCAATTTGCCAAGGAAGGTTTATTGGCACCTATGCCAATCGACTTGGGGTCTCGCTGTACCGTATTTATGAATTCCAAGGTAAAACAGGCGCAAAAAGAAGGGGCTACTGTACCAGATATCGCCGCTGGCCTTGCATATTCTGTTATCAAGAATGCATTGTATAAGGTGCTTAAGGTAAAAGATCCTAAGGAATTAGGTGACCACATCGTCGTACAAGGCGGTACATTCTATAATGAAGCGGTGCTTCGTGCCTTTGAAAAGTTAATGGGCGTCGAAGTAATTCGCCCTGATGTATCCGGCTTGATGGGTGCTTATGGTATGGCATTGCTCGCTTCTGAAGCGGCAGAAGAGTTGCAAAATCAACATAGCACATTGCTTGATAGTGACGGTTTGAAATCCTTGCAAGTGTCTACATCCATGCGTAATTGCGGATTGTGCTCTAATAATTGTATGCTTACCATCAATGCATTCTCCGATGGCCGTACCTATGTAACGGGTAATCGTTGCGACCGTGGTGCCGGTGATATGATTCAAGAGAAACATAAGCCTGTTCCAAATATGGTAGACATAAAATTACGCCGTTATTTTGATTACTTCCTCAAGAAAAATATTCCTGAGTTTGAAGGTAAATTGCGTATTGGTATTCCTCGCGTCCTCAATATGTACGAAGATTTTCCGTTCTGGTTTACATTCTTCAATCAATTAGGCTGCGAAGTGGTATTGTCCGATTATACGACAAAGGATCAATATAATAAGGCGATTGATACCATCCCATCTGATACAGCGTGTTATCCTGCTAAGGCCGTTCATGGTCATATTCGTGATCTTGCCCAAGCCCAAGTTGATTTAATCTGGTACCCATGTATTCAACATGGTCCAAAGGAATTTAGCCGCGACAATAATTACCATTGTCCTATGGTTATTTCTTACCCAGAATTGATTCGAAACAATATGCAAGATGTGATGGGAAAAACGCCATTTTATGCGCCATTCTTACCACTAGCAGATAAGAAATCATTGGTGCCTGCTTTGGTGAAAGCCTTAAAAGAGTTACCATTCTCTAAATCTGAAATTTCTAATGCCGTTGAGACTGCTTGGGCCGAACAAGAAAAATGTAAGGCTGACTATCGCGAGATGACAAAGAAAACTGTATCTCGTCTCGTAGCAGAACAAGTGCCTACCATCGTACTGGCTGGTCGTCCATATCACTTAGACTCCGGTATTAATCATGGTATCCCTGAGCTCATTACCTCTCTTGGTATGGCGGTTCTTACCGAAGATGGTGTAGCACCATTAGGTAAGGATATTAAACATCTTCGCGTTGTAGATCAATGGTCATACCATAGTCGTCTATATCATGCAGCCGAATTTGTAAGTCGTACGGAAGGCTTCCAAATTGTTGAGTTGAACTCTTTCGGTTGTGGTCTTGATTCCATTGTGGCAGACCAAGTAAAGGATATCTTATCTGCAAAGCATAAGATTCATACATTGCTTAAAATTGATGAAGGTACAAACTTAGGCGCTGTCACTATTCGCTTACGTTCCTTGCAATCCGTTATGGAACGGAGTATGCGTAAACACCATAATCCAGAAGCTCCTATAGAGACCGTTATTGATGATACACCAGCATATGATTATGAACGTGTTGTCTTTACCGAAGAAATGCGTAAGACCTATAAGATTTTGGTGCCTCAAATGTCACCTCTTCATTTCCAACTATTGGAGCCAGTGCTTAAGTCTGAAGGTTATGACTTTGACATGTTACCAGCACCTACGCGTGAAGATGTAGAGATAGGTCTAAAATATATCAATAATGATGCATGTTATCCTGCTATCATCGTTGTAGGCCAATTGATGAGCGCCTTATTGTCTGGTAAATACGATGTTAATAAAACAGCTGTTATTATCTCTCAAACCGGTGGCGGTTGTCGTGCTACCAACTATATTGGTTATTTGCGTAAAGCCCTCATCGATGCAGGTATGAAACAAGTTCCAATTTTGTCACTTAATGCGAGTGATATGGAACGTCAACCAGGCTTTAAATTGACTAAATCCTTCTTACATCGCATGATTCAAGCCGTAGTATACGGCGATGCGTTGATGCAATGTGTATTGGCTACGCGTCCTTATGAAATTAATCCAGGATCTGCAGATGCATTGTGCGATTATTGGGTTAAAAAATTACGGGAACGTATTACAAAAGCTAATATATTCCAATATAGTAAATATATTAAGAACATCATTGAAGACTTTGACAATTTACCAGTTGATAAATCTAAGCCGAAACCTCGTGTTGGCGTGGTAGGTGAAATCTACGTTAAATTCCATCCAAGTGCGAACAACCATATTAATGAACTTATAGAGAAGGAAGGTGGCGAGGTTGTAACCTCTGGTCTACTAGACTTTTTCTTATACTGTGCTATGGATGGTACATATCGTGCTAAACACTTAGATGGTACATGGCTTTCCGGATTCTTTGGATCCTTGGCTCGCGAAGCGTTAGAATTATACCGCTTGCCATATGCAAAAGCTGTTGCAGCATCCAAGCATTTTGATCCGTTGCAACGGATGACGAAGGTTGCAAAAGAAGCGGCTCATTATATTGACCTTGGTAATCAATGCGGTGAAGGTTGGTTCCTTACAGGTGATATGATTGATCTTATCGAAAAAGGTGCAAAACAAGTAGTTTGCTTGCAACCATTTGGCTGCTTACCTAACCACGTTAGTGGTAAAGGCATGGTAAAAACATTATCCGAAGCATATCCTGATGTGCGCATTGCAGCCATCGACTATGACCCAGGTTCAAGTGCGGTAAACCAAGCAAATCGATTGAAATTGTTGTTAGCAACAATGTTTGAATGATAATGTAATAATCAATTATATAATTACTGAATATAAAAAAAGCGTCCCTAGTGATATGTCCCCTCTTTACTGAACAACCAGTAAAGAGGGGACATATGAGGGACGCTTTTTTATGAAATTGATGAATCTTCTTTAATCATTGTATAGAAGCATACTAATGCTAATACAGCACATACAACCATAACAATCCCCATAGGGATACCAGTATGACTTCCACCAATACCAACTAATGGGGATACGAATCCGGCTGAAAACATGGCTGCAAATCCTAAAATAGCAGAGGCGCTACCTGCTTTGTGTCCATATTTCGCCATTGCCATAGAGAACCCTGTTGATCCAAATACAGATACGGTACAAACTGTAAAGAACAGAATGACACTAGTTATAATAAAGGACCAATTAAAATACATTGCACAAAGGAATAGGATAGAACCAATCGTTAATTGCAATAGACTAGTATGTAAAATGGTTTTTATTTTTACCACATTACTTACTTTGGCACTGATTACGCTAGCGAGGATAATACCGCAACTATTAATCCCGAACATATAACTAAACTCTTGGGCAGATAAATTGAATATATTTTGATATACAAAGGATGAACCCGAAATATAGGCAAAGAAACCACCAAAGGCGAATAGCTGAACTAGAGTCTGGCCTAAGAAAGAGTTATCTTTTAGTAGAGCACCGTAGTTTTTAAACGCTGTTGCTATACCACCGGAAATACGCTTTTCTAATGGTAGGCTTTCAGTAAAAATGAAAGAGCCCATAAGTAACACTGCAGAGAAAACGGCGAGGACAATAAAAATAAAGCGCCATGTAGAAAATAATAAAATCTGACCACCTATAAGCGGTGCAATAACAGGAGCTAATCCGTTGACGAGCATGAGTAGAGACATGAGTCGCATTAATTCCTTACCAGATGCAAAATCTCGGGAGATGGCCTTAGCAATAACAACTCCGATAGAACCTGTTAAACCTTGTAAAAATCGTGCAACTAGTAAAATCTCAATATTGGGCGCAATAGCACAGAGTATACTAGCGATTACACAGAGGATATTACCAATGATGAGTGGTTTTTTTCGCCCCAATGAGTCACTAAGAGGACCGCCAATCAATTGACCGATAGCGATACCAAAAGTCATAATACCAATTGTCATCTGAATGAGGGATGCATTTGTATTAAGTTCATGAGGCATGATTGGTAATGCTGGTAGATATAAATCAGTACCAAGTGGTGTGATGGCCGTAAGAAGCCCTAGAAATACGACAATGAATAAAGATATTTTCTTTGTAGACTCCATAAAATCTCCTATATTAAAAAGGGAAAAATAAAAGTCTGCGAATCGCACTTCGCAGACTGCATTTAATTTTATCTATTTAATAAGGGTATTGTAACATGATTAATAAGAAAAAGCTATAGATTTATGAATGAGTAACAGGGGTATTGCTTATTAGTATTTAAAATAAAAAGAACAGCTCACGAATGAGCTGTTCTTTTATATTACCAATTCTTAGAAGAAGATGTGGTGAATTTCATGGATGAAATGTTGGCCGAAGAAGGAGATACAACCATGCATGATGATGAAGATGATGAAGTATTTGAACGCGCTGTTCATGATAACACTTGCTTCGATTTCATGTTCTAAGTTGTGAGCTTCTTCTGCATTGATTTCTTTGTGGTTTTCTAAGTATGCTTTCAAAGCAGGACCTACGGCACCAATAGAAATTGCAATGGATTGTGGGGACAACATTTTGCCGATACCAGCTGCACCGGAGTTAACAGCTGCTAACCAGAAGCCAAGATCTTCATAACCAACAGGGTTTAAGCCTTGAGCTGCTGCGATTTGAAGTGGTCCAAACAATACGTTGGAGTTTGTACCGGAACCTGTTAAGAACGCACCCAATGCACCTACGATAGGAGCGAATAGAGGGTACAAAGTACCTGTACCAGCAACCATTGCTTTCGCAATATCTGCAGTCATACCAGAGTATGTCATCAATTTAGCAGTCATAACAACTGTGATGATTGTAAGGTATGTGAACTTCAAGTTTTTAACTGTGCTACCCAATGTACCGAAGATTTCACCAGCTTTTGCTTTTTGGATGAAACCACCAACGATACCAGCGATGAAAATCATGATACCAGGAGTTGCAATCCATACGAATGTGTAAGGTTTTGCACCAGGACCTTGGTAAATAGGTACAGATGTTTTAATGGATGCAAGAGGACCATTAATTGCAGGGAACAATTTAGAAGTTAATAACAATAATACGAAGATTAAGATGAATGGCATTGCAGCCACAAGGCCTTCGCCACCAGAAACTTTAGGAACTTCGCCAGTTTGTTTAACTGCGTATTGAGGATCATTAGGAGGCATGATTTTTGCACAAGCGATGATCACTGCCATGATTACGATGGATGCAGAAATTACGGATAATTCAGGACCCATTACGGCATTGATTATAGTTTCAGGAATAGCTAATGCTAAACCGGAAAGTAATGTTACAAGGAATACGCCTTTTAACGCTTTGATACCGCCACCGATAATCATAACTACGAAGAAAGGAGCGATAAGGTTAAGCAAGAATAATTGTACGGAAATGAATGTACCTAAATGGCTTGGATCAAGGCTTGTTAAGGAAGCCAATGTAGTTGTTGGGATACCAATGGAGCCGAATGTTGTTGGTACGGAGTTTGCAACGAGACATGCGATGATAGATTTTAGTGGGTCAAAACCTACGGCAACCATCATAGCAGCTGGAATTGCAACGGCTGTACCAAAGCCAGCCATACCTTCCATGAAGGCACCGAAGCCCCATGCAAGTAATAATGCAAGTACACGAGTATCAGATGTTACAGAGGAAAGCATGGTTTTAATAGTTTCCATAGCTTTCGTATGTACTACCAAGTTGTAAACGAAGATAGCTGCTGTAATAACTAATAAGATTGGCCAAATTGCCAATGCGGCACCTTCAAGGGCACCAGTGACCATAATAAATGGGTCGGATTGGAATGCTGTAATAGCGATGATGAAAGAACCGATTGCAGCAACACTTGTTGCTTGCCATGCAGGTAATTTCAAGATGGATAACGCTACGATCAACCAAATGATTGGAGATAGCGCTAATAGAACGGTGAGAGCACTCATTTCTAAAATCATCCTTTCAAGAAAAATAAAAATATATGCTTAACAGGACGATGTAGCAATAATCAATTTAATTGATGAGTAATTCGCTATTGGATTAAGTTGTAAAAGTTCAGTAATAATAAAAGATTACAATAAAATAACAGATATACTTATCAGAAAAAGTGATATATCTCTTAAAATTTTTTAACCTCATAGCTTATGAGGTTAAAAAAATATAAGAGAGGGGACATAAACAGTGTTTATGTCCCCCTCTGTACTAACTACATGTCCGTGTTAGGGCCAACACTAATTAGATATTAGTAGTTACCTTTGAACATTGTAGCAGGAGCTTCTGGTACATAATCGCCGAAGTAGGATTTGAAGTCTAAACCTAATTCATTGCAAAGATCTTGAACTTCAAGCATTGTACCGTTAAGTACAGGAATGCCTTCAGCTTTAACTTTAGCAACAGATTCATGTTCTTTTTCGCCATGAGTATAGATGCGGTCTTGACCTTGAGCTTTAGGAGCTTCACGTAATTCTTGTAAGAATTGAGAGAAGTGTTTTTTGATTTCAGCTGGGTCACCGAAGAATTCAGGGTTGATAGCCATGAAGCCGTGGCAGATATTGGATTTGCCGCCAACCATACATTTATTGGAAGTACCACCTTGGGAAAGGATGGAGGAGAACAATTCAGCAATCATGCCGTTACCATAACCTTTGTGGCCGCCAAGAACTTCTGTAGCACCACCTAAAGGAAGGATACCGCCGCCTTCATGACGGGAAATGTTGCCCAATACTTCAGCTGCATCAGTGGAAGGAACGCCGTCTTTGTTAACAGCCCAGCCATCTGGAGTAGCTTTGCCCATTTTGTTGTACATTTCAAGTTTACCACGAGTTACTACTGTAGTGGAGCAATCGAAGAAGAAGTCAACAGGATCAGCTGGTACAGTCCAAGCGATAGGGTTGGAACCAAGCATAGCTTTACGAGCATATACAGGAACCATGATTGCTTCGGAGTTTGTACAAGAGAAACCGATTAAGCCTTGGTCGGATGCCATTTTAGCATAGTAACCAGCGATACCATAGTGGTTGGAGTTACGTACGGATACGATACCAACACCGGATTTTTTAGCTTTTTCGATAGCCATTTCCATAGCTTTGTGGCCCAATAATTGGCCCATGCCGTCATGACCGTCGATAACTGCGGAGATTGGAGTTTCTTTTACGATTTCAGGTTTTGCATCGATTTTAATCAAGCCGTTGGAGATACCTTTGTGGTAACGTACCATACGTTGCATACCATGACTTTGGATACCGAATAAGTCGGAAGTCAAAAGTACGTCTTGGATGATGTCAGCTTCTTTTTCGGAAAAACCGAATTTTTGGAAAGCATCCATGCAAAGTTTGTGAAGTGTTTCATAAGGGAAAAGTACAGTGTTTTTAGCTTCTGCCATTGTTAAAACCTCTTTTCAGAAAATATGACCTGATATAGTTGACTCCACTCCGTTATATCAATGAATGTGATATGATGTCCGGTGAGTTCTATATCCTCTCAAATGACAATGTCAGTATAGCACACAAAGTTGAGTTATTGAATAGTTTTACATAACTTAATGCATTACATAATTTGCATAACTTACGTGAAATTTATCACACAGGTTAACAAAAAGCACTGAAATAATCGATAATACCTTGAAATTATAAATTATGACTTTTGGTAATAGATACATTCCTGAACGTAAAAAATGGTACTTTTATGCGTTGCTTATCTGTTTGTATTGTAGGGGAGAAACTATAAATAAATACTGAAAAGTATCGATATTTATTGTATATCTACATGGTACACATTAATAAAAGTTATAACGTCACACACTTATTTTGATAAGTGATTTTGCTATATGCATTGATATACAATGTATTCATTGATACGAAGTTTGAAAAATATCGATATTCGTTAATTTTATTACAGATATAGTGGTGTATATATGATACTATAAATATACATATAAAATTACTGCTATAAATACGATGATAAGCGAGGTGCTTATATGAAAGAATATAAAAGTGTATGTCCCTATGATTGTCCTGATGCTTGTGGACTTATACTTACAGTAGATGACAATAAAGTGACAAAGGTTCGCGGTAATAAAGAGCACGCTTTCACACGGGGCACATTATGTCCTAAGATGGCTCATTATGAGCGTGTTATTCATTCGCCTAAACGTTTAATGACACCATTACGCCGAATTGGTAAAAAAGGTATTGGTCCAGATCAATTTACACCCATTTCATGGGATGAGGCTTTAGAGCGAATTGTAGAAAATTTTAACCATACTATTAATACCTATGGTAGTGAAAGTATTCTTCGTTATTCCTATGCGGGGACCATGGGGGCTGTAAATAGTCCTGCAGCAGATTATTTCTTCCGTTGTATTGGCGCTACTAGTCAAGACAGAGGGATTTGTTCTCCTGCGAAACAAGCAGCATTTAAGTCTGTTTATGGAGACACAGTAGCTATCAAACCACAAGAAGCACAACATAGTGATTTGATTATATTATGGAGCCTTAATGCGACGGCTACAGATGTACATATATTACACGATGTGAATGTGGCAAAACGAAACGGCGCTTTTGTATGGATTATAGATACCCATAAAACATATACTTATGATCAAGGCACACATCATGTGTATGTAAAACCCGGTTCTGATGGTGCATTAGCACTTGGTATGATGCATATCATACATCGGGATGGTCTTGAGGATACTACATTTGTTCAAGCATATGTGCAAGGTTATGATGAGCTAGTACGAGATGTATTGCCTACATTTACTCCAGAATATGTTTCCTCTATATGTGGTGTACCGGTTGAAATCATAGAAGAACTAGCTCATGCCTATGCAAAAGCAAAGGCTCCATTTATCCGTCTCGGTAGTGGTGTATCCCGCTATGGTAATGGAGCAATGAGTTGCCGGTGTATCAATGCACTCCCTGCCGTGGTAGGTGCATGGCAACATTTAGGTGGCGGCTTATTATCTAGTTCTAGTAGTAGCCAATATTTTAATAAATCATTCATGCAACAACCTAATACACCAACGCCGTCTAAAAGGATGATGCCGATGATATTATTAGGGGATTTGTTGACAAATCCTAAAGCGCTTCTAGAGCATGGATTAGAGGATACTAGTGGCGGGGTTCCCGTTCATAGTCTATATATATTTTCATCAAATCCAGCTATAACGGCACCAAATCAAAATCTCGTTAGACAAGGTCTTATGAGAGATGATTTATTTACCGTTGTGCATGAACGCTTCTTTACAGATACATGTGCATATGCAGATATTATCTTACCAGCCACGAGCTCTGCTGAATCCGATGATATTTTTAACTCTTACGGACACTATACAATTGCGGCCAGTTACCAAGCTATTCCCCCGGTTGGTGAATCGAAATCTAATTGGCAAGTTATTTCTGAACTTGCTCAGCGTATGGGCTTAGATGATCCTTTCTTTGCTATGACAGAACGAGAACTAATTGAGCATATGGTTCGCAATTCGTCTAAACTTTCACAAGACGAACAAGATGCCATTTTACGTGGCGACTTGGTTGAAGTAGCATTGCCAGACAATTATAAGATGGATTTTAAAACGCCGTCAGGCAAAATCGAAATCTTAAATCCTCGAGAATCCATTCCGTTGATTACCTATACAGAACCTTATGGTGATGATGAACCATTCTGGTTGATTATCGGTAATGATATACGTATATTAGATTCTAGTTTTTGTGAACTAGAATTTGATGATTCTGAATTGATGAAGCTACGAATGCATCCAGATGATGCTGCATTATATAACATTAATAATAGTGATGCTGTGGAAATTTATAATAATCGAGGGGCTGTTCGTATTAAAGTATATCTAGATGATACGGTACAACGAGGTACACTTGTGACCCTTGGTGTATGGTGGCAATCTCAGTCCAGTGACGCTAAGGTAGGAATCAATGCTGTAACTGCATCTAGACCGACTGATGAAGCGTGGGGGAGTACATTCTATGACGTACAAGTTAATATTCGTAAGGTGTAATGAAAGTTCGATATAATTCGATTTTACTGTTGAACCGGATTACCATATCATATATAATGTTATCTAATATGATAGTGTAGTACGAAGGGAGATAACCTTATGGATGGAAAAGAAAATCTATCACTGCGCGCCTATTTAGCCATAGGCATGATGTTATTCGCCCTATTCTTTGGTGCGGGAAATCTTATTTTCCCGGCCGCATTAGGTCAACACGCAGGGTCTAATGTAGGATGGGCATTGGCTGGTTTCGTATTAACTGGCGTAGGATTACCATTACTTGGCGTTATGGCCATGGGCTATTCCGGATGTAAAGACGTTGAGGAACTAGCAGGTCGTGTACATCCTATATATGGTCTTATTTATACAGTGGCCTTATATTTAAGTATTGGTCCTATGTTTGCGACACCAAGAACGGGTACCGTTGCTTATGAAATTGCAATCAAGCCATTTTTGCAGGGTATGACTTTGGATATGCAGCCGTTATTCCTCGCTATATTCTTTGGAATATCCTTGTGGCTATCGATTAGTCCTCAAAAGCTTGTTAATCGTATTGGCAATGTTTTGACACCTGCATTATTACTTGTAATTTTGCTATTGATTATCAAATCTTTTGTTACACCGATTGGGGCATACGCGGTGCCTCAACCAGCTTACGCGACTAATGGTACAGCCGTATTGCAAGGCTTCCTCGATGGCTATAATACAATGGATGCTTTAGCTTCTGTGGTATTCGCTATTCTTGTAATTGATTTTGTACGCCTTACAGGTGCCACATCTCGCGATGTTATTACGAAAACTGTGATGGAGGTTGGTGCTATTGCGGTAGCATTACTCGGCATTGTGTATATATTCATTGCGAACATCGGCGCTACAAGCGTAGAGCGATTTGGCTTGTTTGATACAGGTGCACCGGTGTTAACAGCTAGTGCGGACTTCCTCTTTGGGGGAACTGGTCAAATTATTTTGGCTATCATCGTTCTATTAGCTTGCTTGAGTACAAGTATTGGTCTTATTACTTCTTGTAGTACATATTTCCACAAACTATATAGCAAAATTAGCTATAAAATGTATGTTGTCATATTCTCTGTAGCTGCATTTGCACTTGGGCTGTTCGGATTGAAAACAATCATTAGTGCAGCTATTCCAGTGTTGATGTTATTGTACCCGTTGACGATTGTTATTATCTTGTTAGCCTTAAGTGATACTGTTTTTGGCGGTCGTCGTTGCGTATATGGTTGGACTATTGGATTGACCATGATTTCTGCCTTAATGAGCGGTCTTGAAACTGCTGGTTGGGCGCCTGATGCCATCGAAGGTTTGTTTACCCAATATATTCCGTTCCAAGGTATTGGTATGGGCTGGGTAAGTTTTGCAATTCTTGGCTTTATCATAGGACTTATTCATAAGGGCTTGGTTTCAGATACAACTAAATAAATGTAGAATGTTACTCGCATTCTCCTTTTATACTCTATTGGCTCAGTCCTTCTTAGAAGGATTACAGTAAAAGAAAAGGGGGATGCGAGTGTTTTATTTATAGTGATAAACATCTTTTTTCAAATAGTATTTCCTAGTATAATGTTTAATAAGAAATGAAAGAACGTTTTAGTAAGCCGAGGTAGTTATGAACGAAATCGTAAAAGGTGGTTTGTATCGTCATTTTAAAGGTATGTATTATTACGTGTTAGATGTGGCTACACATTCTGAAACGGGGGAAAAATTGGTGGTATATCAAAAATTATATGATGACCGCGATTTGTATGTACGTCCCTTAGACATGTTTTGTAGCGATGTAGATCGAGATAAATATCCTGATGTGAAACAACAAAAACGCTTTCAATTAATGAGTGGACGAGATGAATAGTGCTTACCGGGTAGAGTTTATAGTTTGTATATGAACTCGTATATAGCGATAGATAGGAGGACTTGTGGAACAAAAATTTTTCTTTTTTGATATCGATAACACATTGGCTGTATGGCCGGAAGGAAAAATTCCAGATAGTGCTCAGTATTGTATAGATGAATTGCAACGGCGTGGCCATTTAGTATCGATTGCAACAGGTAGAATACAAGTCGATGCTATGCGTTTTGCCGAGCAAGCTAGAATTACGAATGTAGTTGCTGATGGAGGTCATAGTATAACCATTGATGGGAAATTGGTATCTATGATTGGCATGAATCGAGATATGTGTATTCAATATTTAGAATATCTTGAGTCAAAGCATATCCCATGGGCTGTAACAGACCGTAATAAATTGGGGCGCATTACACCGTATAAAGAAATATTAGAATGGCACCCTGATTGGGACGTGTTTAAAACTGTAGTGGATCCAGAGTTCGACTTTCACAGTGTAGAAGATTTCTATAAAATCTATGTATTTTTCAAAGATGGCGAAGAAGAGGAAAAAGATATCGAGCATATGACGCATAAACTTATTCGCTATGGCGATGGGTGCGTTTTATATGAGCCTATGGAAAAAGCATTAGGAATTCGTAATATGATCGGACATTTCGATATGAAGCCAAATCAAGTTGTCGTTTTTGGTGATGGCTATAATGATTTGTCTATGTTTAGACCGGAGTGGTTAAACATTGCCATGGGAAATGCTCGTCCGGAGCTTAAATTAGAGGCCGATTATGTTACAACTGACTGTGATAAGAATGGTATTTACAATGCATGTAAGCATTTTGGATGGATTGATTAATCGTTGGCATAAGACCATTTAGATTATAAATTTTTATAGAATTTTAAAGAAATTCATAGTGAAAACATGATATACTAATAAAGAGCCGCTCATGGGTTGAGCGGTTTTTCTATGTATATATAATTTGGGGAAATTCTATATTTTGTGAGGGATTATCATGAATGTTAAAAGAATATTAGGTTGTGCTCTATTGGGGGGCATGATGGTAGTAACCGCAGCATGTGGCAATAATAGTGCAGATAAAACGATTACACCTGTTGCACAAGCTGAAACGGTTAATAAGATGCCTAATTTTACAAATGCTCCAATTGCAGATGAATATGCTGTTTTTGATACAAATTATGGACAAATTAAAATTCGTTTGTATGGCTCTAAAGCGCCTATTACCGTTAAAAACTTTGACTACCTTGTAAAAAAAGGCTTTTATAATGGCGTTACGTTCCATCGTGTTATCGATGGATTTATGATTCAAGGTGGCGACCCAACAGGCACAGGTGCAGGTGGCCCTGGTTATGAGATTCCAGATGAATTTTCTAATGACCTTCATTTTAATAAAATGGGGATTCTTGCCATGGCAAATCGTGGACCGAATACAGGTGGTTCTCAGTTCTTTATTACCTTGGGACCTACGCCTCATCTCGATAATAAACACACCATTTTTGGTATAGTTGTACAAGGTATGGATGTGGTCGAAAAAATTGGTAAGGTAAAAACAGATAAAAATGATAAGCCTGTTGATCCTGTGATCATCAATTCGATTACCATTGAACCAATTAAGGATGACGCTAGTAAATAAGATGGATCAGGAACAATTTTTCACGTATATTGTGCGATGTGCTGATGAAAGCTTGTATTGTGGTTGGACAACGGATATAAAAAAACGGTTGGATGCTCATAATGGCGTTATAAAAGGCGGGGCTAAGTATACAAAATGTCGTAGACCGGTGTATTTGGTTTATCATGAAAGCTTTCAAAGTAAACAAGAGGCACAGTCGCGAGAATATGCTATTAAACATCTCAATAGGGCGCAAAAATTACAGCTCATAGCGTCGTGTGAGGATAGAGAAAAAGAACGTATAAATCTATTGAAATAGAGTGTACAAAACATTCAAAACGACCCTTGTTTGTGCTATAATATATTGATATGTTTTATAGGTTAAAAACGCCAGTAAATACAAGGATTATTAACTAATCGTCAATAAATCCGTCAAAAATTCTAGCCGAAAATTTTAGACACACTATCATGTGCCTTTAATCTCATTTCATCGGTATAGTGAATGTACGTATTAATGACTGTATCAACAGTATCACCTAATAAGGATGCTACTGTTTTTATATCAACACCATTTGCTAATAACCTTGTAGCATAGGTATGTCTTAAATCATGGATAGATGTGTTCGGTAAGTAGCGTTTTATCATCACTGATACTGCACCAGTACCGCCAGTTGGATTGTTGAATAGATATAATCCGCTGGTGGTATTTTTGTATTCAAGCAATATATCAATCAGTATTGGTGGTATCGGTATTTTTCTATAACTGTTTTTTGTCTTTAAATTACGGATCATATATGTACTTTCACCGCTATAAGCGAATTGTTTATTCACATCAATAATAGCGTTATCTAAATCTATATCATCCCATGTAAGGCCTAAGATTTCGCCATACCTCATACCTGTATAGGCAGCAATGGAACACACGATATAGTATTTGTAGTTATGGCCTTTTAACGATGCTAACAGGCGTGTTACATCATCTTCATTTATAGCGTTGATTTTAGTTGTTTGTGTTTTATGTAGTCGTTTAATGTTCTTACATGGACTACTATTAATAATCCTATATGGTGATACTGCATAAGCGAATACCTTTGTTATAATCGTTATGCACATATTTTTAGTGGCTATTGATTGTTGCAAATCATTAATCACTTTCCGAATTTGTATTTCAGAAATATCTTTTACTTTCATATTGAATAGCGCGTTGAATTTCTGAAATGCATTGTCATATGTTTTAAACGTAGAATATACATTTGCTTTGTTTTCATCTGTATATATTCTGTAAAACTCAATAAGCGTTATATCTTTTAGACTATCATCAAGTGGATTGGTGATAGTCTTTTTTAGGTTATCGACAATTTCTTGCCCATAAAGTTTAGCATCTCTTTGTGTGGCAAATCCCTGTTTGGATTTCTGTTTCCATTTATAGCCGTCTTTATAGCTAACTATAATTTGGAAGCCTCCGTCCTTTTTTCTGATAGTGAAATTGTATTGCATAATTCACCTCATATTACGTGCGTATAAAAGTTAATACCCTCTACATCGTCCATTTCCCTTGCATGAGCCATACGCTCGATTAAATCAACATTGGCGGTGTTGTACATATCGTCATGGATAATATGACCTAATTCGTGTAGTATTCCTTGCCTTTGTATATCTCGTGGCTTATTGCTATTAACTAGGATTGTATATGTTCCGTCATCATTTAGTTTTAATACCGCAGTTTGTGTTTTCCGTAATTTTATGTAAATCAAATTGATGTTCATACTATCATCCCCTTTGTAGTGTTATTGTACAAAGTAGTATGTGTATAAAATTTCTCATACGTTAGTTGATTAATGATCTTAAATTGATATTAGAAATACTACTTTCGATATCCATTAATTTAAAATTAATGCTATCTAAATATTGATTGATAGATGCTATGTTGCTTGTATTCGTTGCCACATTATCTTTTAATGCTTCAATATCAGATAAGTCATGATTTGATAATTCCTGTTCTATTGTTTTAATCCTAGCATCTAAATTGTTGATTGTACTATCAGCATCTAAATTAGCAACAGAATTTGATAGTCTATCTATCTTCATTGTTAGATTATAGGTATAAGCTGCTTGACCTATAACAACTAAAATTAGAATGATTAATAGTGCATATCCTTTTTTATTCATAGTAAATTCCTTTTTTAATAATTGGTTTTATCGTGAGTAATTAAAATACATATAATAAGATTTATAGAATATATACATTGCTACTTGATATGAGGGAGAAAAAAGTATCGCTTTACCTGCAATGGAATTATCAAATTGATGTGATAATGGTTTGGAACTAAGCATATTACCATTAAAGTCATAAAAAACAAATGTATTAGCTTTCCATCTTACTCCAGTATCATTTGCTACCTCTTTAGCTATCTCGTCTACATTCTTATATTTAATGGATAATTTTTCTATACTTCTTTCGTAATTGTAAAAAGAGGTTTGATTTGTTTCTACAATAATATTTCGGTCATACCACACTGAATATATAGTAGCGTTAATAGCGTAATAAGGCGGATTATATCTTGTTACAGAAATTGTTGAATTATCTACGTATGCTTCACGTGTTTCGTCCGAGTATACTAATTTGAATTGATTTGGATTATTACGGATTTCATTTATAGAAATTGCATTGATATGCAACGGAATAAGTATCATGCAAATTAAAATTATCAACCTATTCATAGTTATTTGCCCTCTCTCTTTTTTAACATTTCAATTGTATTAAGAACAAAATCTATATCGTCTTTAGACATATCTTTACTAGCATCAAATAATATACGTAAATCTGGATTATCTTTAATAGCTTGTGCGTATTCGGATACAGATGGATCATTATAATATTGTTCGTTTTCAGAGTATTTATTTTCTATTAAGTCAGCTTTATTTACTCTAAAATAATTAGCAAGTAATTCTATCTTATCTATACGAGGATAGTTAGTACCTTTAATCCAACTTGTAAATGTTGTATAAGATACACCAATATCTTTTGCAACTTGTATTCTAGTTTTATTGTATAGGTTCATATAGTACTGTAAATTCTTGGAGAATATTTCTCTATTGCCTAAATCACTCATTATATTCACCTCATCCTAATTTTAAAATATTTGTTGTTATTTATATAATATATTTAAACTGCAAAAAAATCAAATATTTTTTTAGGAATTTACAGAAAAACTGTTGACATTACAGTTTAACTGTAATACAATACAATCAACGAAAGGGAAAGTGAGGTGATAAATTGAACCAACAAGATTTCGTAAGAGATGGAATTACATTAAAAGCAGCACGAGTAAATAAAGGGCTGACACAAAAGAAAGCAGCGGAACTGCTAGGTATTAGCGAATATACGTTGATGAATTACGAAAAAGGAAAATCATCCCCAGATGTACACGTGCTAAAAAAAATAGAGAACCTTTACGAGGTTCCCTATCACAAGATTATTTTTTTGTAAAAGAGTTACAGTTTAACTGTAATTTTGAGGGGTGATTAGATGCTAGTACAAAATCAAACAGATCTAAAACTAGCCAACAAACGATATGGACAAACATCCACAAGATTTGGATGGGCTGGCCGAAATGATGAATACGGCCAATACTGGCGGAAACTCATCAAGAAAAAATGGCCTAAACGTAATCAGTCAAGATGGAATAAGAAAGTCATTCTATCTTGGGTAAAGTTAGCTAGAATTGCTGATTTACACGCAAGGAATGAAAAGCGATGGACAGTTTAGTTTATACAGTATCAGAAGTGGCAAAACTTCTGAAATGCACAGAAACAAGCGTATACAACATGAGAGATAAAGGCACACTTCATCAATTAAAAGGAGTAGCTGGAGTTAGGTTCAGCAAAAAGGAAGTTGAAAGCCTTGTAGGACTTGATGATGAGTATACACCGATAGCATATCGGAAGTTGAAATGTGAGGTTGAGCAGTTAAAAACAGAAAATCGAAACTTGAAAAATAGTATTAAAAAAATCACTGGCGATTTGCTAGTGATGGTTGGAAAGGATTTGTAATGAAATTCATATTTTTAGTAAGAGTTATATCTGTAATTCTTATGGCTGGTTCAGTAGGTTCTATTGAAATAGAAAGAATAGATGAATACACAGGATTTTTGCAAATAGCATTAGGAATAACTTTGATGATTTTATCTAATTTCTGGATGAGGGAAGTCAGAAAGGAAATAAAAAAATGATGCTGATTAGAACTATGAATGGAAAAAAACAAATTAACCCTGATAAGGCGTATGCACTTGGAATCTGGTGTACACCAAAACAATTGCCAAAAAAATTAAAAACTAAATTGTTCGACCGCTTGCGTGCAGCGGTAACAGTACAAGTAAATAAAGAAAATGCACGCTTTTCAATCGAATATCGTGCCTTTGATTATCAAGAAATTGATTTCAGAGTATCCGATATTTGGAATAATTGTGCGGTGCCAAGTATCATCATGGCTTGCCGAGAAATGGAAAAAGCACGCTAGGCCGTAGGAAAGCAAGCGTGCGAGTAGAGAGTATGTGAAATATCTCTACTTGTATTTTAGCACAAGGAGAAATTGAATGCCAAGTTTATACGAATTAAGTAAAGATTATAAAGAATTACAAGCGATGCTTGAAGTAGCGGAAACAGATGAGGACATGGAAGCGATTCAAAATACATTGGATATGCTAGATTGCAGCATTGATGAAAAAATCGAAAATACTGCAATGTTTATCCGCAACATCAAAGGAGATATTCAAGCATTCAAAGATGAAGCGAAACGGATGCAGGCAAAAGCAAAAACATTGGAAAACATGACTGAACGATTAAAGAACAATATTGATCATGTCATGAAAGAAAACCAACTAACAGAAAAGAAAGTTGGACAATTCAAATGTTACTACAAAGAAAGCGAAACAGTAGAAATTGATGATTTGTATGCATTACCTGATGAGTTTAGAAAAACAACAATCGTAGCTGATAAGGTGGCAATCAAAAAAGCTATCAAGAACGAACAAGAAGTAGCTGGTGCAAGAATTGAAAAGCAACTTAATTTACAGATTGGTTAGGTGTGAACAGTGAAACGATACGAAAAACTAATAGACCTCAGAAACGAATGCGGTTTTACGCAAGATAAAATGGCAGAAATAATCGAAACAAGTAAAGTTACATATCACTTTAAAGAAACAGGCAAGAGTAGATTTACTATAGATGAATGTTTTCTGATAGTGAATGCACTTTCCGAAAATCTGAAAAAAGATTTAACAGTCGATGAAGTATTTAAATAATATTGGTTAGGTGAAACATGGAATTTATCGAAAAAATAGTAGCTATTCAGTCAGAATTAAAAGCACCTAAAGGACAATACAATTCCTTTGGTAAATATAATTACCGCAGTTGCGAAGATATTTTAGAGGGGGTTAAACCTCTACTTACTAAACACGGATTGGTACTAACCATTCAAGATAGTATCGATTTAATCGGTGATAGGTTCTACGTTAAAGCAACCGCAACTATTACAGATGGGAAAGAGCAACTATCAACAAGTGCATACGCAAGAGAAAGCCTTGATAAAAAAGGTATGGATGCATCACAAGTAACTGGTGCTACATCTAGTTATGCTAGAAAGTATGCCCTTAATGGATTGTTAGCGATTGATGATACAAAAGATGCTGACACAATGGACAATAGCAAAAAACCAGTACAACAAACACAAGAAACTGTATATAACTGGAACTCATTAAAAACTAGAGCCACACAAGGCGGTATTAGCGAAGATGAGTTAGTCCGTTATGTAACAGAAACATTCAAAGTAAGTAAGCCGTCAGAACTAAAACAAGAGCATTACCAACAAGCATTTAATTGGGTTAATGCTCAAAGGTACGCTAAACGATGAAGTGGACAACAAATAACATCGAACTGTTACGTTCGCCACTCGGTGTAATGGTAGTAATACCAGCACCACATGACAATGATCTATCAAAGATTACTACTGATAAAGAGTACACAGTAGAAATCAAACGTAAAACCAAATCAAGAAGTCTAAATGCCAATTCTTACTGTTGGGTGTTATGTCAAAACATAGCACTTGAACTTAGTAAACATAGTTACACAACAAAAGAGGATGTGTACAAGAAAGCTATTAAGGACTGTGGACACTTTACATATGTTCCAGTCCGTGAAGATGCGGTAGAACGCTACATAACAATATGGCAAGCACATGGAATAGGGTGGATAGCCGAAGATGCAGGCGAATGTAAAAGCATCAAAGGTTATCACAATGTTATGTGCTACCACGGCTCGTCAGTATATACAGTTGCAGAAATGCAAAGGTTGATAGATTGCCTAGTGGATGAATGCCATCAACTAGGAATACAACTTGAAGATAGCGATTACATACAATCGCTAGTTAAGGAGTGGGGGAATGAACAAGAAGAAAAAACTTGATGATAAACTCTACAAAATCACAAGGCCTAAAGCTATCGAACGAGATAGTATAGACGGCTATCCATGTTGCGTAATATGTGGCGCACCTGCAACGGAAGTGCATCACATATTGCCAAGAGGTAGGGGTGGTACGAGTGAATTAACCAATTTAGCTTGTTTGTGCAGATATTGCCATGAAAATTTAGCACATGGAGTATTTGCAAAAGAAACCAAAAGAAAGCTAGAAGCGATCATCGAAGAAAGGATGGAACGATATGAAGAAAATTGATGTAGTTGAGCTATATATAACAAAACGAATTGAATTGTTAGAACGTGAAAATGGTGTATATAAAATTCACGAAAAAGAAATCAACGAATTAACAGATGTACTAGATGTAATCAATAAAACAAGAACTGTTAGATGTGCCAAAACCTTAACAAAAATTAATGGCTTTGATGTGGATAAACTCATCAAACAAACTACCAACTATCTATAAGAGGTAGCCTATGAGCGATAACAAAAAGTACTACTATCTCAGACTAAAAGATAATTTCTTTGATAGTGATGAGTTGAAGATATTAGAAAGCATGAAAGACGGCTACTTGTACAGTAATATTCTTTTAAAACTCTACCTACGAAGCCTAAAGAATGACGGAAAACTGGTAGTAAATGAACGTATTCCGTACAGTGCTGATATGTTAGCAAGCGTAACAGGACATCAAGTAGGCACAATCAAACAAGCGTTATCTGTTTTTAAAGATTTAGGGCTTATTGATGTGTTGGATAATGGTGCAATTTACATGCTAGATATTCAAAACTTCATAGGTAAAGGCAGTAGCGAAGCAGACAGAAAGCGTGAATATAGGCAACGAATAGAAACAGATAGGACAAATGTCCAGACAAATCTCCGACAAATCTCCGACAAAAATCCACCAGAGATAGAGATAGAGTTAGAGAAAGATATAGAGATAGAGAAAGAGATAAATAGTAGTGCAAGCACTACAACAAAACGCAAGCGTTTTGAAAAACCTACTCTATCTCAAATTACACAGTATTGTCTTGAACGTAATAATTGTGTGAACGCTGAACAATTCTATGACTACTACGAAAGCAATGGCTGGAAAGTAGGAAAGAACGCTATGAAAGATTGGAAAGCATGTGTAAGAACATGGGAACGTAATGGTTACGATAAACCAATCAAAAAGAAAAACAATAAGCAAGATACATTAAACGATATGCGAGATTTGATGAACGAATATGGGGGTGTAAATGAACAATCAAATGAACCATCAACAGAAGATACTGGAAGCACTATTGATATTGAGTACAGGGTGGAACACTAGCCCATCTAAAGAAACAATCAAGTTGTATGTACATCAATTATCGTATGCTGATCCATTAATTCTACAACGAGCCATGCTTAACCTGTTGAGTAAATGTAAATTCTTACCATCATTTGCAGAAATAGAGAGTGAGTATAAAGAACTTGATAATTACATCAACGGAAAAGAAGAAATGATGACTGCACAAGAAGCTTATGGGGTAGTTGAAGATGCAGTTAGACTGTATAGCTATGAGCATGGGTTAGAGCATTTAGACGGAATAACAAAACAGGCAGCACAAACAATATGGAGTGCGTTTAACCCTTGGAATGGTGATTATAATCGTGCTGCTTGTATGTCTCAATTTGTCAGATGCTATGAAGAGTTAGTAAAAAGGAAAAACAGAAACGATGAAAAAGCATCTGAAATTAAGAATGATGGATTGCTTTTAGAAATGAAGATGAAGAAAGAGGAAGAACGAAAACAAATAGAAACAGGCAATGCACAAATCAAAATGCTACCAAATGGACATTTAATTGAAACAGTCAAAGAGGAACGCAAGCCTGTTAATTTAAATGAAATATTAGATAATGCTGATATTTCTGAAAAAGGTAAAGCGTTACTACGGCAAGCAATAGGGGGATAGTACATGGAATACATGGGAAGTATAAAAGTAGAGTTTGATATTAGCACCAATATCAATGCAGAAACAGAGGGGCAAGCGTGGCACAAACTGCATCAAATCATCGATTATTTGAAAGATAATGTAACAATCGATTGCAAGTTAGGTAGTGAATACGATGTAAGTATTGATGAGTGCAACGTAGAACCGAATTATATAAGTGAGTTTTAAGAAGGGAAATTAATATGAATACAGTACAGATTTTAGGTAATCTTACACGTGATCCAGAATTACGTTTTACAAAAACAGGAAGAGCCGTAGCGACTTTCACAGTCGCAGCGACCAATACATATATTGATAGTGCTACGAATGAAACAAAAGAACAAACTGCTTTTATTAATTGCGTAGCATGGGGCAAGACAGGTGAAGCCGTTGGTGCATGTAAGAAAGGCGAACGGCTATTCGTAGAGGGGAGATTACAAACACGTTCCTATGAGGATAGCAACGGCCAAAAGAAATATGTAACAGAAGTAGTTGCTAATTTCGTAGGGCGAAAATTAGAGGGTGAATTTGATGGCGGTAGTAACTTTGATAGTTTTGAAAATAATGATGTGCATGAAAATGTTCCGTTCTAGGTGCTGATTATATGAATCGATATGAAGTTATAAAACAAACAGGAGAATGTCCTGAATGTGGTTGCACGGAGTTTTATATAAATTCTAAAGTCAGTGGAACTGTTTCTTACCTCGTAAGTCTAGTTGGTGAAGAGTGTGATAATTCAGAAATGTATTCAGGACTAGACTACAACCATGACGAATGGTGTGTTTGTGCTAATTGTGAAAAACAGCTATTTAAGTATAAAGATTATTATGCTAGCGGCGATTTTTTACTTGAATAAAAGATTACATCAAGGAGTGAGTAACAATGCTAGTAAAAAACGAGAATGAATGGTGCTGGGTAATCGATGGATGCGTAGGGTATCCTGAAAAAAGTATAGTAGATTGTGTGAATGATTTTGTTAAAACGTATCCAGAAGAAGAAGTCCCGAAGATTAGAGTTGGAAATCCTTATTATTATGTTCCTACTGTTAATGCTGAACGAGTTATTGAAGAGATTGTATATGGCGATCTTGACGATGAAATAGCGGAATATTCGGAAGATTATTTGTTTGATGTGAAGAAAGAACATATGCAGGAATTGGAAAATGAATTAACAAAGGTATTTCGTGAATGGGAAATACGACATGGATATGATAATAGAGAATTTGTGGTGCGTGAAACGATAAACCCTTTTGAAAATAAGGAGATAAAAGCATGAA
>OAVZ01000029.1_pt1 | contig 58862 bp, 37 predicted proteins | sample 1476491 | NCBI WGS metagenome assembly OAVZ01 (sample SAMEA2580117, study PRJEB22360) | human gut metagenome | biome: human gut; feature: human-associated habitat; material: faeces | place: Denmark | collected 2008/2010 | reverse complement strand
TGCCCTCTTACGTCAGGGCCGGAATCCGAAAGTGCGCAAGAATTCGGGCGTTATCGGCAGGACAATGCCCTACGCCTCCACGCTAGCTTAGGTTTTTGCCGGCTGGTCGATGGTGACGAATTCGTGGCTTTGGGTTTTCAGGTCGTCGATGATGGCGGGCAGCGCGTTCACGTGTACCAGCCGAAACCGATCTAAACCGGCTCAAACCAGCCCGTTCAAATCCGCCTCGTCACATCACCTTGGTGGACTCCAGATTGCGGCTCACCCAGTTGTTCAACCGGATCACCGGCTTGCGCAACATCAATCCCAGCAGCAGCGAAGGAATCAGGAACAAGGCGAGATACACCATGTCAAGCAGGTACTCATTGCCGTATGATCCGGCCATCGCGGCGTGCATGGCATCGATGGCGTGCGGGAATGGTAGGAACGGGTAGAGCATTTGGAAGAACTTCGGCAGCGTCTCGATAGGGAACGTACCGCCCGAACCGGCGACCTGCATCACCAGCAGCACCACGGCCACGGCCTTGCCGATATCGCCGAACGACACGGTCAGCGTATACACGATATTCGAGAACACGAGCGCGGCAAGCCACCCCACGGCAAGGAACTGCAGCGCATGATTCGCCTGCACGCCAAGGAAATACGTGTCACCCAGGCAAACCAGTGTGCCCTGCAGCAACGCGAGCAGTGCGAAGATCGCGTACCGTCCGAAATACTCGTGGTCGAGGCGCAGTCCCCAACGTGAGGCGTTCCCCGGGCCGGACGGGCCGGCGATGCGCGGCAGCGTGTCGCCCAAGCCCAGCACATGCGCCTTCTCGCGGTCCGAAATCGTCACTTTCAGCATGGCGCACAGGATGATCGCACCCACCCAGATTGACAGGATCGTATAGAACGGCGCCATGGCCGAACCGTAGTTCGCGATCGGGTACACCGAGACGCGATGCAGTGCGACGGGCGCGGAAATCAGCGTGGACAGTGTGGACGCGTTGGCGGTGGCCAGTGCACGTAGTTCGTCCGATTCGCCCGAATCGGCGTCGTTGTCACCGTCGCCACCATCGCTGTTGCCGTCACCGGCGTTTCCGCCCGTCTCCAGCTTCGTGATCAGCTCCTTCACCGTCGCTGCCGACGAGTCGAGTTTCTTCGCGATCGCGCCGAGCGTGGAACGGATGGACGTCACATTCGTCCCCACATCGCCCGTCACATCGTCCAGACCGTCGGCGGTGCCGCTCAGCTGGGTGATCATGCTGTCGGTTTGGGAGATCAGCGTGCTGACTGTGGAGGCGAGCGCGTCGATTTTCGGCTTGACGTTCGTGGCGTAATCGTCGCGCACATTGCTGATCGACTGCTTCGCGGAGGTGATGCGGTTCAGGATCTCCTTGCGGGAGCGTTCCGCGGCTGCGGTATCCTGCGTGACCTGCGTGGAAGCGTCTTTCAGCTGCTGCGCGAGCTTCTGCGAATCGCCTTTGGCGGCTTCCAGCAGCGTGATCTCCCGGTCGATGGCTTCCAGCAGCGCCTGTTTCGCGGAATCACTGTCCGGTAGTTGTTCCACCGATTCGCGCATGTGGTTGAGGCTTGTGATGTACGTGTCGTACAGCGATTCGCCGCTGGAGATTTGTTCGCTCAACGTTGCCAACTGGCTGGCTGCGGTGTCTGAGCCCTTGCCGATCGCGTCGAACGCCTTGTTCACCTTGGCAGCTACTTGGTCGAACGCGCCTGACACCTGGTCGAGCGCGGTGTTCACCGAGGAGGTGACGTTCGCACCTGCAGAAGTGAGTGACGTGGCACCTGATTTGCCTTGCTTCAACGCGTTCTGGGCCTGTTTGCCCGCCTTGGTCGCCGAGGCGAGCAGTTTGCCCGTGGAATCCACGATGTCGTTCGCCGAGCCGAGCAGCTGCGAATACGACGTCACCTGCTGCGATGCGCCGCTCAGCGTATCCGCCGTGGTGGTGAGATTGCCGTTGAGGTTGCGCATGTATTCGGCCATTTGCGGGCTTTGCGAATAGTGTAGGATGCTTGAGGCCAGGTCGAGTCCGACTTGCGCAATCGTTTTGGCGAAGGTTTTGTCGATCGTGTTGACCACGGTTGTCGCGCCCTGATCGGTGATATGCGGGGCGATCGGGTTGATTTTCTCGTTTAGATAGTACTTGAGCTGCGCGTGTTTGATGTCGGGGGAGAACAGCGTCATCATGTCGGCGCTGAAACCTTTCGGAATTACGATCGCCGCATAGTATTCGCCGGATTTCACCCCGTCGATTGCCTTGTCGCTTTTCACGAACTGCCAGTCCAGCTGGTCGTTGGCGTGCAGTGTGCTGATGATGGTTTCGCCCACGTTGACGCGCACCGGTATGAGATCCGACTTGTAACCCTTGTCGTTATTGGCCACGGCGACCTTCAATGCCTTGGTGTTGCCGTAGGGGTCCCAGCTGGCCGCGATGTTGAACCAGGCGTACAGCGCCGGCACCACCACCAGGCCCATCGAGACGATCACGGCGATCACGTTGCGGGTGGCATGGCACATGTCCCGCTTGAAGATGCCCCAGATCATTTTCACTGTTCGTTCCCCTCCTCACGCAGACTCCTGCCAGCATTTCCGTCCGTGTTTCCAGCCGCATACTCAGCCGCATGTTCAGGCGCATGTCCGGCCGAACCACCATGCGCAGCCTCATACAGCCTCGTACGTACGGCATGCATCGGCTTGTAATGCATGCCCGGCCGGAACAGCAGGTTCTCGTGCAGGATCGCGCTGCGGAACTCTTCCGCACTCATCGCTTCCTCGCCCAGATAATTCGCATACCGTTCGCGCAGATACTCCACCACGATGAGATACGTGTCGATGGCGATGATCGAAATGATCCAACCGAGCAGCATGGCGAGCTTCATGCGCGTGATGAATAGCAATAGCAGGAACACGAACGGCAGTACCGCCAGCGCGAGGAATCCCCAACGCACCAGGCGCGGGTACAGGCGGAAGAAATGAATCGCCCGTCTGCGGGCGAGTTCGGGGAACTCCTCGGCGATCTGCTGCGCGGTCTCGGTGAGCCGCAACGGTTCCACCGTGCCTTCGTTATGTTCGGTGATCATCAGATCAGTGTCCGCCAGACGGTTGTCGAACAGGCGGTTGAGGTTCAACGCCAGCTTGCGGACCACCAAGCCGATGAACAGCGCCACAGGCAGATACCAGAACAGCGAGAGCATGTCGATCCAATAATGGTTGGCATACATGCCGCCGATCGGCCCGCGCATCGCGTTGATGCCGTAGGTGAACGGTAGGAACGGTTTCAGACGGCGGAAGAATTCCGGCATCATCTCGATGGGGTAGAGGCCTGCCGCGCCCGGAATCTGGATGATCACCAGAATCACGGCGACGGCCTTGCCGATATGCCGGAACGCCACGGCGAGCGCGTAAATGATGTTCACGTAGACGAACGAGGCGAAAATGCCGGCGAGGATGAACAGGAACGGATGCTCGCATTGGATGCCCAGCGCGAGATCGCCGATCGTGGCGATGATCGCCTGCAGGAATCCGACCGTGACGAACAGCAGCCAACGGCCCATATAGCCTTGGCGTGGCGTGTACATGCGGATCTTCTCATCGCGGTCCACTTCAAGCTTGTAGATCGCGACGAGCACGAATCCGCCGACCCACAGCGCAAGATTCGTGTAGAACGGCGTGACCGCGGAACCATAGTTTTTGACCGGGTAGAGGACCTGTTCGTCCAAATGCACCGGCTCGCCCACGAACGAGCCGACCTCGCTCGCGTCAAGTCCGAGCGCTTGGGAAAGCTGCTGGAACATCGCCGAACTGCTCAACGCGGCCACATCGGTGCGCGTGGTGTTGAGCTGTTTGGCGAGATTGGCGAGCTGTGTCTGCGTGCCAGCAATGGTGGTGTTCGTTTGGGTCACGGTGCGCGACAACTGGTCGAGCAGCCCGTTGCCCTGTTCCAGCGTGCTTTGCAGCGTGGTAAGCGTGCCGGACAGCGACCCATTGGCCAGGCTGAGTGTATCGAGCCCGGTGTTGAGATTCGGCATGACCGTGCCGGTGATGGTCGTGTGTGCGCTCGCCATCGACGCCGTGCCGTTCTTCGCCAGCGTGGTGACATCGTCGTTGAACCCGTTCGCGGTGTTCTTCCCCGCGTTGATCGCAGCCGTGGTGTCCTGATCGAAGGCGTCGATGCGCTGCTGCTGGAACGTCAGCTGTTTGCGGGCTTCGGCGAGCTGCGCGGAAAGATCCTTATACGTTTGGCTGTTCGGATCCAGCTGGCTGGCCTGCAACGCCTTCTCCACGCCGTCGAGCACATTGCCGGTGGTGGCGTTGACGTGATGCATGGTGCTGGACACTTGGTCGAGCGCGTCCTGCGTGGTGTTCAGTCCGCTGAGCACGGTGCCGGTGGCATTGCTCACGTTGACCTGCAGGCCGGACAGTTGCGTGCTGCCGTTGTCGAGCGCTCCGACCAGCGTGTTCGAGAATCGTTCGGTTTGTGTGCGCGTCTCGCTCAGCAAGTCGGACGCCTTGCCGACGGTGTCAAGCGAGTTGGTGATTTCCGAGGCGAGCGCGATGTTGGACTGTTTGGCCGAATCGATGGTGGTGAGGGCCTTGTCGAGCGTGGAGCGGGTGTCGCGCAGCTGCTGTTGGACGGTTTCGAGCTGGTTGATGGTGTCGGTCAGATCGTTGACGACGTCGCTTTGCGCGCTTTTCACGCTGCCGGTGGTTTCTCCCGCTGCCTCCTTCACTTCCTTTGCCACGGCGTCGGCCACGCTGGAAACGAAAGTGGTGTTGATCTGCTCGTCGATCGTGGTCGCGCCCGTATCGGTGATTTTCGGCGCGATCGCGTTCAGCTTTTCGTTGATGTAGTACGTGATCGACGGTCGGTCGCCTTTACCGGTGACGGTGCCGATTAGTCTGGAGCTGAAGTCTTCCGGCAGTACGATCGCCGCATAGTATTTGCCGGATTCCACGCCTTCGATGGCTTGCTGCTTGGGAACGAAACGCCAGCCGAGCTGATGGTTCTTCTTAAGCTGGTTGACGGTCTGCTGGCCAGCGTCGAGATGGCCGACCAGCGTGGAGGTTGTGCCCTTGTCCTCGTTCGCCACAGCGACTTGGATGTTGCCTGTGTTCGCGTACGGGTCCCAGTTGGCGAGGATATTGCACCATGCGTACAGTGATGGGATGATGGCCACACCCAGCGTGACGACGAGCGCCACGGGGTTCTTCAGAATGCGTTTCACGTCTCGAAGGAAGATGGCGAAAACCTGGTGCATCAAGCCTCCTCGCGGGTATTGGTCGCAACATCTACGTGCGGCGGCATGCCCGTGCGGGAACACCCGGTTGGGCTCTTCGTCGCGCGATCCGGTGGACATTCTATGACTTCCGATGGAACGATCGCAATGGTTTCGCCATGTTTATTGGTCGGTCCCGCAAGTGTCGGGATATGAGACGAAAACGCTCGGCATATGGCTCTAGTGGGGCGGGCGACCTGGATATGGAGCGGACGGTCGGGAAAACGGAAAGGAAAGATGGCGAATGTTGTCACATGACAAGTGGGATAGGGTTGGGCGATAATGGAGGCATGACTATTGCAACGCCGGAACGTTATGCGCAAATGCTGGACGCCGCACGCCGCGGCGGTTACGCCTATCCCGCGATCAATGTGACCAGCACGCAGACCCTGAACGCCGCACTCCAGGGTTTCGCCGAGGCGGAATCCGATGGCATCATCCAAGTCTCCGTAGGCGGCGCCGCCTACTTCTCCGGGCAACGCGTCAACGACCGCGTCACCGGCTCGCTTGCCTTCGCAGCCTTCGCGCACGAAGTCGCGGCGAAATACCCCAACATCACCATCGCCCTGCACACCGACCACTGCGCCAAACAGTATTTGGACGAATGGGTGCGCCTCTTGCTCGACCATGAAGTCGAACAGGTGAAGCACGGTCAGGAACCGACCTTCCAGTCACACATGTGGGACGGTTCCACAGTGCCGCTGGATGAAAACCTCGACATCGCAGAAGAACTGCTCGACAAATCCCAAGCCGCGCACACCGTGCTGGAAATCGAAATCGGCGCGGTCGGCGGCGAAGAAGACGGGCACAGCGCCGAAATCAATGACAAACTGTATTCCACGCCCGCGCAAGGCATCGCCGTCGCGCAACGACTCGGCCTCGGCGAGCGCGGACGCTACATGGCCGCCTTCACCTTCGGCAACGTGCACGGCGCATACAAACCGGGCGTGGTGAAACTGCGTCCCGAACTGCTCGACGAAATTCAGACCACGGTCGCGCTTGCGATCAAGGCCGGCGAAATGCTCGACCCCGCGCACTCGCTGGATGTCGCTCCTGGTAAGCCGTTCGCCCTGGTGTTCCACGGCGGTTCCGGCTCCGCGCCGGAGGAGATCGCGCAGGCCGTGAGCTACGGCGTGGTGAAGATGAACATCGACACCGATACGCAGTACGCATTCAGCCGTGCGGTGGCCGGTCACATGTTCTCCAACTATGATTCGGTGCTCAAAATCGACGGTGAGGTGGGCAACAAGAAGCTGTACGATCCGCGATCCTGGGGTCGTGAAGCTGAATCCGCGATGGCCGCGCGTGTGGTCGAAGCATGCAAGCAGCTCGGCAGTGCCGGGCACGCGCTGAACTAGCCAACGGTCTTTCGAACTGTTTTCGGGCGTTTTCTGGTCTGTTTTTCGGACCGGTTGCAATCCGATTACGGTCGGTCCGGAGCCGTGAGCATCCCCCAGACCCGGTAGAGGGTGAAGAGTAATCTTTGTAAGGCTTTAGGCGCAAGGCTTAAGGCAGAATCGCGTACGCACGGAGGTGCAACAACATGCCTGGAATTGTTTTGATCGGTGCCCAGTGGGGAGACGAGGGCAAAGGCAAGGCAACGGATCTGATCGGCACGAAGGTCGACTACGTCGCCCGTTTCAACGGCGGCAACAACGCGGGCCATACTGTGGTCGTCGGCGACGAATCGTACGCACTGCACCTGCTGCCGTCCGGCATCATCAGCCCCAACACCACCCCCGTCATCGGCAACGGCGTCGTCGTCGATCCGGAAGTGCTGTTCCAGGAGATCGACGGCCTTGAAAGCCGTGGCGTGGACTGCTCCCGACTGCTGGTGAGCGAAAGCGCGCACATCATCGCCCCGTATCACCGCGTGCTCGACAAGGTGACCGAACGCTTCCTCGGCAAGCACAAGATCGGCACCACCGGCCGTGGCATCGGCCCGGCATACGCCGACAAGATCAACCGCGTGGGCATCCGCGTGCACGACCTGTTCAACGCGGAGCACCTGCATGACAAGGTCGAGGCCAGCCTGCATCAGAAGAACCAGATGCTCGTCAAGCTGTACAACCGTCGCCCGATCGACGTGGACGAGACCACCGACGAGCTGCTCAAGCTCGGCGAACGCCTGAAGCCGTACGTGGCCAACACCTCCCTGGTGCTCAACAAGGCGCTCGACGAGGGCAAGACCGTGCTGTTCGAAGGCGGCCAGGCCACCATGCTCGACGTGGACCACGGCACCTACCCGTTCGTGACTTCCTCCAACCCGACCGCCGGTGGTGCCTGCACCGGCACCGGCGTTGGCCCGACCAAGATCACCCGCGTGGTCGGCGTCTCCAAGGCGTATGTGACCCGCGTGGGCGAAGGCCCGTTCCCGACCGAACTGTTCGGCGAGGACGGCGAATGGCTGCGCGCCCAAGGCCACGAGTACGGCGTGACCACCGGTCGCCCGCGTCGCTGCGGTTGGTTCGACGCGGTCGTCAACCGTTACGCGGCCCAGGTCAACGGCCTGACCGACATCGTGCTCACCAAGCTCGACGTGCTCACCGGCCTCAAGGAAATCCCGCTGTGCGTGGCGTACGACGTCAACGGCGAGCGTCGCGACGATATGCCGACCGACCAGGCCGAGTTCGCCGCCGCGAAGCCGATTTACGAGTCCATGCCGGGTTGGGACGAGGACATTTCCCAGGTCCATGACTTCAACGATCTGCCGAAGACCTGCCAGGATTACGTCAAGCGTCTTGAGGAACTGTCCGGCTGCCGCATTTCCGTGATCGGCACCGGCCCGCAGCGCGACCACATCATCCAGATCAACTCGCTGATCGACTGAAGCTGATTCGGCTGATTCGTCGATATGAACGTCGGTAACGAACGTCAATGACAAGTGCCGGTGGGCCTGTGCCTGCCGGCACTTTGCGTATGGTGTGTGCGATGGCGTGCGCGTATGACGCACACCGCATACACACCGACGGGGTGCGCGGCGGAGGAACGGAAAAGGGGAGTGCGATGACTGCAATGCCGCCTAACGACAGGTTCGACAGGTTTGACAGGTTCAGCAAACTGGTCCCGCGATTCGACCACCTGAAATGGAAGATGGCCGCTGCCGGCATTCTCGTCGGCCTGATTTCCGGCTTCCTCGTCGTCCTCTACCGTCTCGGCATCGAATACGGCACCGACACCGCGCGCTGGATCTACGCGCGCATCCGCGAAACCCCGTGGCTGGTCGCACCGTGGGCGGTCGCCGCAATCGCAGCCGCGCTCGCCATCGCATGGATGGTCAAAAAAGAGCCGATGGCCGGCGGCAGCGGCATTCCGCAAACCAACGGCGTGGTGATCTGCGGCCTGAAAATGCGATGGCAGACGATTCTGCCGGTTCGCTTCATCGGAGGCCTGCTCGGATCGCTCTTCGGCCTCTCGCTCGGCCGCGAAGGACCGTCCATCCAAATCGGCGCATCGGGCGCGCAGTTCCTATCGCACCGGCTGCGCGGCAAGAAACGTGAGGACGTGCAGGAGCATTATCTGGTCACCGCCGGTGCCGCGGCCGGCCTGTCCGCCGCGTTCAGCGCACCGCTGTCCGGCATGATGTTCGCTTTGGAAGGGGTGCATCGCAGTTTTTCGCCCGCGATTCTGATGGGCGCCACCGCCGCGTCCCTGACCGCCGATTTCGTATCGAAATACTGTTTCGGCCTGCGTCCGGTGCTTGACTTCGGCACCATCGGCCAACTGCCGCTCGGCGAATACGGGTGGCTGATTCCGCTGGGATTGGTGGCCGGTTTGGCTGGTTCGCTGATGAACCGTTCGCTGCTCGGCTTCCAAACGCTGTACGGCAAGCTTCCCGCATGGAGCCGCCCTTTGATCGCGATCGCACTCGCGCTGCCAATCGGCATTTGGCTGCCTGACGTGCTCGGCGGCGGCTCGAACCTGATCGCCATGGCCGAGCATGCGCGCGTCGGCTTGGGCATGCTGTGCGTACTGTTCGTGGCGAAAGTGCTGTTCACCTCCACCAGCTTCGGTTCAGGCGCTCCCGGCGGCATTTTCATGCCGATTCTCGCGGTTGGCTCACTCGCCGGCGGTATCTGCGGCGAGACGTTGCACCAGTTCGGCAACCTGCCGTCCGATTCCGTGGCGATTTTCTCGGTATGCGTGATGACGGGCACGCTGGCCGCGTCCGTGAAAACACCGATTACGTCGATTCTGCTGGCCGTGGAAATGTCCGGCACATTGACGCACATGCTGCCGGTCGCCGCCGTCGCGTTCATCGCATTGCTCGTCTCCGACCTGCTGCGTACGAAACCGATCTACGGCGAGCTGCTGGAACGGTACATGCGCGCGCAAGGCGGCACGACGGCAATCGCCAATCGCATCGACAACGGCATCATGGAACTGCCTGTGGAAATGGGCGCGACCGCGGACGGCAAGCTGATGCGTGACGTGCGCTGGCCGTACGGCTGTCTGGTGATTGGCCTGCGTCGCGGCGAACGGCAGATCGTGCCGCATGGCGATACGCGGCTGCGTGCCGGCGACTATCTGGTCGTGCTGTTCAGCGGCGAGGACGAAAGCGACGCACGGCATGCGATGCGGCGGCTGTGCGACGTGTCCGTCTGACGCGGCCTTACTGTCTTCCATAACCATTCGTAGACGTCTAGGGCCACCCGAAGTTATCCACAGTTATCCACCGAATCGGACATGTTCGATGTTTGGTTGCAATGCACGTGTAGACTCGTACAAGGTTAGGAAGACGGCACCTGCGGCCAGCTCGTTGCCGTATGGCTGGGGTGGAACGACGCTGTCCGCGGAAAGCCAAGTACAAGGGGAATGTGATGGAATCGCAAGAACAACGGGCGGCAGACTCGCCAAACGCGGGTGATGAGCCGAATCCCGCCACACAGTCGATCGACGTCGCCGAAGTGGCGCGCGCGGATGTGCGCCCGTCCGGTGCCGCCGCATCCAAGCATCCGCCGCAGATTCCGCTCGCGCCGATGAAACGCATGCAGGCGCGATTCAACCCTCTTGCCGATGGTCTGATGTATCTCGTGGTGTTCGTCGGCGGTTTCGTCGGCGTCGGGTTCCGTCGCGCCACGGACCTGCTGCTGCCGTCGGTGAACGGTTCGCCGTTCGTGGTGGGCACGTTCGTGTCGAATATGCTCGCCTGCTTCCTGTTTGCGATGCTGACCGAATACATGGCGACCGCGTCGTGGCTGCGCCGCAGGGTACGGCAGGTCGTCAGCCGTGGCGTCGGGCTTGGTTTGCTTGGCGGACTGTCGACGATGTCCGGCGTGATGTTGGAAACCATGGAAGGCATGCGCGAGCAGCGTTTCGGCAGCGCGCTCGGCTATCTTGCGGGAAGTTTCGCCGGCGGTCTGATCGCGGCCGCGGTTGGCGTGGCGCTGATGCAGGCGTTGCTGGCGCGCGGCACACGCAAGCGGGTCCGTAACGCGATCGCCGATGCCTCCACGGCTTCCGTATCCTCAATGTCCGATTCGGGTGAATCGGACGCGTACGACACTGTGCAGAACGTCCAGATGACCGACACTGCAGTATCGGCTACGCAGAGTGCTACGCAGACGGTCCCCATGGCCGATTCGGGCGAATCGGACGTGCCGGACGCGCAAAACGTGCAGAACAACGTGCCGGGCGTGCAGGGCGTGCGCCACGTGAAGGTGGCGGATGCGGCGCATTCGGCCGCGCAGGCCGCGTTGGAGGCCGCGCAGGCGGCACAGCAGGCGGCCCAGGTCGCCCAGCAGGTCGCGCAGACCGGGCAGGTGCCGAAAATCGAATCGCAGCCGCAGCCATCGCAACCCGTCGCACCTCTGCCCAGCTTCGAACCCAAGCCGGTCACCGCGGAAATCCCGCTCGTCGCCGACCCGACCACAGGAGAGGTGCGCTGATGACCTGGATGATCTGCCTGTTCGGCGGCATCGGCGCCATGGCCCGTTATGTGCTTGACGTGTCGATCCAACGCAGCTGGAACCGTGACGGCAACCATAGCTTCCCCCTGGCCACGCTCGTCATCAACGGCGTCGCCTCCCTGTGCGCCGGCATCGCCATGATGTCGTACTATGCGCAGTCGGTGGATATGGGCACGGTAATGACGTTCGTTGTGGGGTTCCTCGGCGGATTCTCAACATTCTCGTCGGCGATCAACGAGGTGCTGTCGCTGATTCGCAAACGCCGTTTCGCCATGGCCCTGGGCTATGGCGCTGCCACGGTCGCGGTGCCGCTCGCCTGCGTGGCGCTCGGATTCGGCATCGCCATGCTGGGCGGCCACGCATAGCTGTCACCGGCTCGGCCGCGCGTAATTTTCACGTTACACGGGCGGTCATCGGGTAACGCTCAGGAAATCTGAGCGCAACCGCGCGAGCTGTTTCCTCTCCTACGTTGTGAAAACAACAAGAGAGGAAAAACCTATGACAGCCGTAACGTATCTCACACGGCATCGTCGACCGGGAATCGTCATACTCTGTTCGATTGTCGCCGTTCTCTCGATGCTTTTCGTACTCCCTCCCGCCATCGCGTCCGCAGCCGATTCCGGCGCACAGGCCGTCGATGAATGCAATCCGACCGCCAGCAACGGCTGCGTCAACGGTATCCTGCAGGACGCCGACAAGAAGCCGATTGCCGACGTCACCATCACGCTGTCCGGCAAGGCAACCGCGGAAACCAAAACCGCGGCGGACGGCAAATGGGCCTTCTCCGTTGCCGATGACGGCGATTACACCGTCACCATCGACGCGTCCGTTGCGAAAGAGCACGGCCTGAAGGCAAGCAGCGCGACGGTGACGATCAAGAAAGCCAGCTTCGACAAGCAGCGCGGCGTTGTCCGATTCGACCAGGCGGGCGATTCCGCCGGCAGCGGCACGTCCGGCACGTCCGGATCGTCCGGCTCGGCAAACGGCACGAAAGGCGCGACCGGCACATCCGGATCGACGGCGGCCACGCAATCGCCAGTCAAAAAAGACGGCTCCAATGTCGGCAAACGCATCTGGCAGCAACTGTATTCCGGCATTATCTTCGGCCTGATGCTGGGCCTCATGTCCGTCGGCATGAACCTCGTCTACGGCACCACCGGCCTGCAGTCGTTCTCACACGGCGAACAGGTGACGCTCGGCGGCCTCATGGCATACGTCGGCACGCAGATGCTGCACATGCCGCTCATCGCCTCCGCCATCTTCGCCATCGTCATCGGCGCGCTGACCGGCTTCATCCAAAACGAAATCGTCTGGGGGCCGCTACGCAGACGCCACGTCGGCACCATGCAGCAGATGATCGTCACCATCGGCCTGTCCATGGCGTTGCAGTACACGTTCCAGTTCTTCTTCGGTGGCGACATCAAAGGCATCGTCAAATCGGTGCCGGACAGCTTCCAGTTCGGACCGATCACCACCGACATGCCGACGCTGGTCTCCGCGCTCATCGCCATCTGCGTGATCGTCGGCGTCACCCTGTTCCTCTACAAGACGCGACTCGGCCGCGCCACACGAGCCGTGTCCGACAACGCGGCGCTCGCCGCGGCATCCGGTATCAACGTGGATCAGGTGGTCCGCGTGGTCTGGATCCTCTCGTGCGCGATGGCAGCCCTGTCCGGCGTGCTGCTCGGCGTCTACCTGAACGGCATCTCCTGGAACACCGGCGCGACCCTGATCCTGCTGATGTTCGCCGCGGTGACGCTCGGCGGCCTCGGCACCGCCAATGGCGCGTTGATCGGCTCGCTGGTCATCGGCATCGTGGCGGACATGAGCTCGCTCGTCATCCCCAACGATATGCGTTACGCCAGCGCGCTGGCAATCCTCATCATCGTTCTGCTGGTGCGCCCGCAGGGCATCTTCGGCAAGCAGCAAAGGGTGGGCTGATCCATGGACATCATGACAATCATCTCCAACGCGGCGGGCGAGCTGATCGCCCCGACCACAGCGGCGTACGTACTCGCCGCCATCGGTTTGAACATTCACTTCGGCATGACGGGCCTGATGAACATGGGCCAGGCCGGTTTCATGCTCCTCGGCGCATACGGATTCGCCATCACGCAGTCGATGGGCTGCAACCTGTTCGCCTCCGTATGCGCGGCGCTCGCGCTCGCGGTCATCTACGCGCTGCTGCTGGGCATTCCGACGCTGAAGCTCGGACCCGACTATCTGGCCATGGTCACATTGGCCGCCGCGGAAATCATCCGCATCATCGGCAGATCGACGGCCATGACGAACTTCACCGGCGGTTCCGCGGGCATCTCGCCGCAGGACTTCACCGAGAAATTCGAATCGCTTTCACCGCTGCCGGACGGTTCGACCACGTTCCTGCTGTGGACGTACAGCAACAACATCGCCAACTCCTGGTGGCTGCGCATCGTGGCATGGGTTTTGGTGGTGATCGCGGCGCTGCTGTGCTGGCGCTGGTTCCACTCGCCGTGGGGCCGCATGCTCAAGGGCATCCGCGAGGACGAGAACGCGATCCGTTCGCTCGGCAAGCCCGTGACGCGATACAAGATGGAATCGCTGATTCTGGGCGGCCTGTTCGGCGCGATCGCCGGCATCATCTTCGTCCTGCCGCGTTCCGTACAGCCCGATTCGCTCGGCCGCACCGTCACCTTCTACATGTGGACGATTCTGCTGCTGGGCGGCGCGGCCACGATTCTCGGCCCGGTGCTTGGCTCCTGCGTGCTGTGGGTGCTGCTCACCTTCGTCAAGGAGGTCATGCGCAACACCGTTCCCGAAACCCTCATCTCTTCCAACCAGATCGAAGCTCTCGGCTGGGTGATCGTCGGCGTCGCGCTGATGTGCCTGGTGATCTTCAGACCACAAGGTCTGTTGGGCGACCGAAAGGAGTTGGCTTTCCATGCCTGATACAACGAATTCTCCGACCACTGGCGTGCAGCCGGCCACGCAACCCGCAACCGGCGTGCAACCCGTATCCGGTGTGCAGCCCGGCGTACCATTCCAGGACCTCACCAAATGGGCCACCAAAGCTCCGGAAGGCGAGACCCTCATCTCCACCGCCTATCGCGACAAAGTCACCGACGATCTGAAATTCGTCGAAAACAAGCCGGGCGTGCACAAGCCCGACCCGATCCTCGTGGCCGACAACGTGACCCGCAAATTCGGCGGCATGACCGCCGTGGACGTGAGCCACTTCGAAATCGAACGGCACGGCATCACCGCGCTGATCGGACCGAACGGCGCCGGCAAAACCACGTTCTTCAACCTGATGACCGGCTTCGATACGCCGAACACCGGCACCTGGCAGTTCGACGGCAAGGACATGGCCCACGTGCAGCCCGAAAAAGTGGCGCGCATGGGCATGGTCCGCACCTTCCAGCTAACCAAGGTGATGAGCCGTCTGACCGTGCTCGACAACATGCTCCTCGGTGCCCCCGTGCAGCCGGGCGAAGGCATGTTCCGCGCGCTGTTCCCCGGCATGTGGAGGAAGCAGGAGCAGGCGAACATCGAAAAAGCCGAGGCGCTGCTGGAACGCTTCCTGCTGATCAAAAAGAAGGACGATTACGCCGGCGCGCTTTCCGGCGGCCAACGCAAGCTGCTGGAAATGGCACGAGCGCTGATGTCCGACCCGAAACTGGTCATGCTGGACGAGCCGATGGCCGGCGTGAATCCCGCGCTGAAACAGTCGCTGCTCGACCACATCATGGCGTTGCGCGAGGAAGGCACCACAGTGCTGTTCGTCGAACACGACATCAACATGGTGAGACACATCGCCGACTGGGTCACCGTGATGGCGGAAGGCAAGATCGTGGCCGAAGGCCAACCGAAGAGCGTGATGAACGATCCGGCCGTGATCGACGCATATCTGGGCGCCCACGCGAACGTGGACCTGGGCGACGATTCCGTGCTGGAAGACCTGAAGGAGGCCTGAAATGAGCGACATCGCAAGCGTGGCCGACGAGCCGCTGACCCGCGCGCAGATCCACATGGGCGAGCCCGAAGGCGAACCGTTGCTCGACGCGGTCGATTTGGTGGCCGGATACATTCCTGGCGTGAACATCCTGAACGGCGCATCCCTGACCCTGCATGAAGGCGAGATCGTTGGTATCATCGGCCCGAACGGCGCAGGCAAATCAACCCTGCTCAAATCATTGTTCGGCCTGGTGCACATCCACTCCGGCAAGCTGCTGCTGAAAGGCGAGGACATCACCAACCTGCGCGCCGACAAACTCGTCTCCCGTGGCGTCGGCTTCGTGCCGCAGACCGAAAACGTCTTCCCCAGCCTGACCATCGCGGAAAACCTGCACATGGGCGCGTTCCAAGCACCGAAACTGTTCAACGAACGCTTCGACTACGTGTGCTCCATCTTCCCCAAACTCGGCCAGCGCAAGAACCAGCTCGCCGGCCAGCTTTCCGGCGGCGAACGTCAGATGGTGGCCATGGCCCGAGCCCTCATGATGAAACCATCCGTCCTCCTGCTCGACGAGCCCTCCGCAGGCCTGTCCCCAATGCTCCAGGACGAGACCTTCATCCGCGTGCGCCAAGTCAACAAAGCCGGCGTATCCGTGGTCATCGTCGAACAGAACGCCCGCCGCTGCCTGCAGATCTGCGACCGCGGCTACGTCCTCGACCAAGGCCGCAACGCCTACTCCGGCAAGGGCCGCGACCTGATGAACGATCCGAAAGTCGTCTCCCTCTACCTGGGCAACCTGGAAGAAGAGGTTCAAGAGGAAGGAAGGTAGGACCCAGGAAATCGCGGAACGGAGCGTATACCGCCTTTCCTTGCCGCTCGACGTACGTTCGTACGCCTTCGGGCTCGGACGGCGGTCTCCGCACGCGTTCCGCGATTTCCCCCTATGATTCAAAATTCTCAATTCCGATTACCGCTGTTGGGACACTGCCCGACAGTGGCTTCGGCATGCCTGAAAACAAGCTCAAAACCTTGTGTTTCCAACAGTTTTCGGGCTTCACCTTCGGTTAACTTCACGCATACACATTCGGTTTCCTCGGCACTTATAGTGCGATTCAAGATGGTCGAGCAACACATCTCGATAATCGTCACCAAGGGTTCGGCAATCAGCGGAGCCAAGAGAGGAAACGGTGATTCAAATGAAGAAGATCAACATGAAGGGCATGAGGAAACTGTCCATCACAGCCACCGCCATGGTGGCCGCCGCAGTCATGGCGCTCGCCGGCTGCGGTTCATCCAACTCGTCCAGTTCATCCAGCAGTTCGGCAAGCACCTCCGGCACCAAAACCAGTAAGTTCGTGCTTGGTGGCCTATGGCCGGAAACCGGCTCACTGGCCTACCTGGCCCCGCCGGAACTGGCCGCCGAAAAACTTGCCGTCAAAGACATCAACGACGTTGGTGGCGTGCTCGGCAACAAAATCACCACCGTCGACGCCGACACCTCCGACGCGGACCACGCCGACCAGAACACCTCCGCCGCCCAATCCGTCCTCAGCAAGAACCCGTCGTTCATCATCGGCCCGGCCTCCAGCTCCGTGGTCAAGAACACCTACAAGTCCATCACCTCACAGAACGTTCCGATGCTATCGATGGGCGCCACCTCGGCCAGCTTCTCCGGCCTTAGCGACTACTTCTTCCGCACCGTCGCCCCCGATACCGTGCAGGGCGCGGTCATGGGCAACCTGATCGCCCAGGACGGCGTGCAGAAGCTCGCCATCGCGGTCTTCAACGACGAATACGGCACCGGCCTGCGCGACACCATCGCAAAAACCGCATCCGAGGCCGGCGTCAATATCGTCTATGGAGAAAAGGATACCTTCGACCCGACCGAAACGAACTTCTCCTCAATTGCAACCGCAATCAAGGCATCCAATCCGGACGCGACGCTCGTCATCGCCTTCGATCAGACCAAGCCGCTGCTGAAGGCGCTCGCCTCCGCCGGAGTCAACACCAAGAAGCTGTACTTCGTGGACGGCAACACCTCCGACTATTCCAGCGAACTCGACGCGGGCCTGCTGGAAGGCTCGAAGGGCACCATCCCGGGTGTCAATCCGTCCGACGACTTCGTCAAGCGCCTCGAATCCACCGGCGTCGACCTGAAAAACACCACCACCTACGGCGCTGAAACCTATGACGGCATCATCCTCGCCGCGCTCGCCGCGCAGAAGGGCGGTAGTGCCGATGGCAAGACCATCCAGGCCAATATGGCGGCCGTCTCCGGATCCACCAAGGGTGAGAAGTGCGATTCCTACAAGGCTTGCCTCGCCCTGCTGAAGGACGGCAAGGAGATTCAGTACAAGGGCCAGACCTCCATCGGCGCGTTCAACGACGCGCATGATCCGAGCTCGGCTTCCATCGGCGTCTATAAGTACGACGCCGACAACAAGCCGGTCTTCGACCACTCCCAGGAAGGTTCCGTACCGAAGGCATGACGGTCGGTTCGTCCGTGGTGCGGACTGACGTGGTGGCCGGACGTGACGGCTGACGGCCAGGCCACGCAACGCAAGGGGCGGTGCGACGCAAGCGAGATGATCGCAAGTGTCGCACCGCCCCTTTTGCGGGCGGAACGCGTGTGGAGTACATGCGGAGCGTGCGTGGAAGATGCGTGGAACGCGTCGTGAAACATACGTCGTTCACGGGTGAAAAAGTGGATTTTTCGGGGGAATTGAAGAGGGGGAGGGCGTCTTTCGTCAATTGATAGTTCATATTGTGCGGACGATTGCAAAGAAACGTTACAGATGCATGTAAAATAACACATAATATCGCGATTTGTAAGGAAACATCCCGACGATGCGGGGGAGAGGTGTTGGGCAATGGTCGGCATGCGTGACGTGGCGAAAGAGGCCGGGGTTTCGCTGAGCACGGTTTCGCTAGTGGTCAACAAGACGGGCTACGTGTCCGACGACATGCGCGCGCGCGTCAAAGCCGCCATGAAAGAGCTCAATTACGTGCCCAACGAGCTGGCACGCAACCTGTACAAGAACCGCACGAACCTGGTCGGCGTGATCGTGCCGACCATCCGCCACCCCTTCTTTGCCACCCTTACCGCGCATCTGCAACGCGAGCTGGCCGCGCAAGGACTGCGCACCATGCTGTGCTCCACCGCCGACGCGGAAAACGGCGAGGTCGAATACGTGGACATGCTGCGCCGTCACATGATGGACGGCATCATCGTCTGCTCGCACACCACCCATCCGAACGATTACTGGACGTCCATCCACCGCCCCATCGTCGCCTTCGACCGTGTGCTGGGCGGCGGCATCGCGTCGATCGGCTCCGACCATGAGCAGGGCGGCCGGCTCATGGCGCACATGCTGGTCAACACCGGCGCGCACCACGTGGTGATGATCGGCGGCCCGCGCGACCAGTTCTTCGATTTGGCGGCGCGCAATGGAGACAGCCCGGACGATTTCGACCTGCACAAGACAACGTTCCCGGCCGTCCGCTACTACCTTACGTTGGAGCAGGAGCTGAAAGCGGCCGGCGTGCGGTACGAGTACGTCGAAGCCGGCAATGTGGAGGATTTCCAAGGGTATAAGAACGCGGTGAATGCTGTGCTCAACAGTATGCCGGTGGACGGCGTCGATGCCGTGGTCAGCTCCGATATCGGTGCCGCGCTTTGCGTGCGCGAAGCGATGCGGAGGCATATTTCGATTCCGCGCGACCTGCAGATCATCGCCTACGACGGCACGTATCTGACCGACCTGGCCGGTATGAAAATGACCGCGGTGGCGCAGAATTTCGACAAAATCGCGCAGGTCGCGGTCGGCAATATCGTTCGTGCGATCGCCAAGGAAGGGGATGCCAAGGCAGATACGACAAGCGCCACGGGACGCAAGCCGTACGAGCCGGACGTGCTGATTCCCGTGACGCTCAAACTGGGCGATACCACCCGCTAAGCGGGCCGTATCGCCCATCATTGGACGGGCCGTTTTACCTGCTAAGCGGGTCGTTTCGCCTTATTCGTAATCGCCGGTCGGACCGATCTTCAACGCGTCCTCGTGCGTGCGGCCCGAATGGATCGCATCGTTGATCGCCTGAATCTCCGCTGCATCCACGGCAAGCGCGCGTCCATCGATCTCGCTGATCGGAATGGACCACCCTCCGTGCGTCATGTACAGGCTGTCCGCTTCGCGTAGTTCGGCGATCGGCAGCTTGCGGTATTCCGCCTTCTTGCCTTCTTCAAGCGCCCAGGCGAACATTTCGCGCTGTGATGTGCCATTCAGAATACCGATGCGCGGGTCGGGCGTGACGAACGTATCGCCATAGCGTGCCACAATCGACGAATTCGGGCATTCCATCGTGTAGCCGTCCTCCGTGAACAGAATCGCGTCGCCGACGCCACGGCGGGCGCATTCGCGGTGCACGGCGCAGTTGAACGCGTAGCTCAGCGTCTTCGCGCCGTTGAGCAGCCACGGGGCGCGTGCGGTGATGTCCGACGGGTAGCCGCGCGTCATCGAAGCCATGGTGATCGGCTCCAGCGAATGCAGCGTGCCCTTCGCGTCAAGGAAGATGTAGACGGTCGGCGTGCGGTCGGCCGCCTTGCCCACGCCGGTGTCCGGATCGAGACCACGGGAGACGATGATGCGCAGCATCGGACCGGGTTCCGGATCGTCATACTGGTCGATGACCAGCTGGACCGCGCGGGTGAGCGCGGGAATGTTCGGCTCGGGCATGTCCACCAGGCGGGCGGAATTGGCGAGACGCTTCAGATGGTTCTCCAACGAAACCGGGAAACCCTTCCATACCGTGGTCGCTTCGAAAATGCCGTCGCCACGCAGTGCGCACAAATCGAACGCGTTGATGATGGGGCTTTCCGGATCGACGAAACGAACCAGATCCGCGTCGGGCGCCACGCCTGCGCCTCCGAATAGCGTCTTGCCGTTACCGACTGCCAGAACGATCGAACTCATGGGAACCTCTCTTCCGCGCTCCGCGTCTTTTGATTGCCGCTTTATTGCTGTTGCGCTGTTGTGTTGCGTCAGCGTTCGCGTGCGTCTTCGGCGTCCAACCTAACCATGGTTTGTTTCCACTTGGCACCGCCAATTTGCAATGCGGAAACATACGCGTCATGAATCGCGCGGCTTCCGTAACGTTCGGCGACCAAGGTGAGGGAAAGCGACTCTGAACGTCCGTTTCTGCGGAATCTGATTTCGGGGTTCGTCGGCAGTTCGTTCGGAAAAGGCCGGACGGCGGCCGACGGGAAAGGTGAGCGCAATGGTGGATGGGATGTCCGATATGGGAACAACCGAACTTGGCGCGGCGAGCACGCCCGAACAGGCGCGCGCCGCGTTCCGTGACGGCCTGGTCCGCCCGACCTGCGGCATCGCGCAAGGCTACGCGCAGGCGAATCTGATGATTCTGCCCAAGGAGCAGGCATTCGATTTTCTGCTGTTCGCGCAGCGCAATCCCAAACCCTGCCCGCTGCTGGAAGTGATGGAGCCGGGCGTCACCGCACTCGTCACCGCGCCGGGCGCCGACATCCGTACCGACGTGCCGTTGTACCGCGTGTGGAAGCGTGGCGAACTGGTAGCCGAAGTGCCCGATATTCGCGAGTATTGGCGATCCGATTTGGTCACGTTTGTGATTGGCTGCAGTTTCACATTCGAGTTTCCGCTGATGGAGGCGGGCGTGCCGGTGCGGCACATCACGGCAGGCCGCAACGTGCCGATGTACGACACGTCGATCGAGTGCCGTTCGGCCGGCGCGTTCCATTCGACGATGGTCGTGTCGATGCGTGGCATTCCGTCTACGCAGGTGGCCGACGCATGCCGGATTTCCGGCTATTACCCGTCCGTGCACGGTGCCCCCGTATGTGTGGGCGACCCGTCCGCGATCGGCATCGACGACATCATGCATCCCGACTATGGCGATGCCCCCGTGTTGGAGCCGGGCGATGTGCCGGTGTTCTGGGCGTGCGGCGTGACCCCGCAGGCCGCGGTGATGGCGTCCAAACCGGAATTCGCGATCACGCACGCGCCGGGGCACATGTTCATCACCAGCAAACGCGATTTGGAATACATGGTGTGAGGGGGAGTGCGATGAGTGCTGTCGTGGCCGGCTCTGTTACCGGAATCGATATGAACAGCGATATGGGCGAAAGCTTCGGTCGTTGGACACTCGGCGACGACGAGGCGCTGCTCGACGTGGTTTCCAGCGCGAACGTGGCGTGCGGCTTCCATGCGGGCGACCCGTCCGTCATGCTGAGAACGTTGTCATACGCGGCGTCGCGGGGGGTAATGGTCGGGGCGCATGTGGCGTACCGCGACCTGGCCGGATTCGGGCGTCGCTATGTGGACGAGTCCCCCGACGAACTCAAGGCGGACGTGATGTACCAGATCGCCGCGTTGGAAGGCATGGCGCGGTCGGTCGGCGCGCAGGTGCGGTACGTGAAACCTCATGGCGCGCTGTACAACCGAATCGTCCGCGACGAATCGCAGGCCGCCGCCGTGGTCGAGGCTATCCGCAGCGTGGACGCATCGCTGGCGATACTGACGCAGCCGGGCGCCGTGGTCGGCCGCCTGGCCGCGCAGGCCGGGCTTCGTGTGTTCCACGAGGCGTTCGCCGACCGCGCGTACAACGCGGACGGCACGCTGGTGTCGCGCCGCTTGCCGGATGCAGTGATCGCCGATCCGGCCGAAGTGGCGGCGCGCGTGCTGCGCATGGTGCGCGAGCATGAGGTGGTGGCAATCGACGGCACCGTGGTGCCGCTCAACGCCGATTCCGTCTGTGTGCATGGCGATTCGCCCTCGGCTGTGGCGATGGCGCGTGCCGTCCGCGCCCGCTTGGAGTCGGAAGGCGTTGCGATACGCGCGTTCGCAGGCGACGCAGCCGCATCGGCCGCGCGGGATTAAGGCGGTGGCGACATGCGATTCCTGACCTGTGGCGCGGACGGCATACTCGTGGAGCTCGCCGATTTGGACGAGACCCTGCGGGTGTTCGCCGCGTTGCAGAGCGCCGTGAAACATGCCGTGGAACAAACTGCGGAATCGCCCGAGCGGGCCGCACAGCCGAGCACGACCTCCGTTTTCGCCGGCGTGAAACAACTCATTCCCGCTGCGCGCACCGTCTACGTCGCCTTCGATCCGCTGCTTTCGTCGCGTGTCGAACTGACCGCCGCGATTCGCGCGCTGAACGTTGCCGCCGACATGGAACGGCATTCCCGAATCGTTGAAATTCCGGTGATTTACGATGGCGAGGATATGGCGGACGTAGCCGACCTGCTGGGCATCTCCGTTGACGAGGTTGTGCGCCGGCATTGCGATACCGCCTGGTCCGTGGCGTTCGTCGGCTTCGCGCCCGGTTTCGCATACCTGACCGGCGGCGACCCGATATTCGATGTGCCACGCCGCAAAGTGCCACGGCTGAGCGTGCCCGCGGGCGCGGTGGGGCTTGCCGGCACGTTTTCCGGCGTGTATCCGCGCGTCAGCTCGGGCGGCTGGCAGTTGCTGGGCCACACGGAAACGCCGATGTGGGACGAGCGGGCCGACCCGCCCGCGCTGTTGCAGCCCGGCGACACCGTGCGTTTTACGCCCGTGCGTGACGCCGTTTCCGGCGGTTCGGCTTCTGTTTCTGCCTCTGTGTCCGATTCCGTTCAAGTTTCGCAGGCGCCAGATTCCATGTCCGTCTCGGCCTCGACTCCGGCTCTCGAAGTCCTCCGTTCGGGCCTGCTCACCACCTTCCAAGATGATGGCCGTGTCGCCGCGAACATGGGCGTGACCGGTTCCGGCGCCGCCGATCGCACGTCTTCCCACTTGGCCAACGCACTGGTCGGCAACCCCGCTAATACCCCCGTGTTGGAAATCACCGGTGGTGGCGTGCGCATGCGTGCCATCGGCAGTGTGGTCGTGGCGGTGACGGGCGCTTCGGCGGATGTGACGATTACCGGAAGCCGGCAATCGCAAGATAGTCAAGGCGGCTCAAACGGCACGTTCACCCCAAATTCCCCCGGTGGATGCAGTGGCCGGACCGTCTTGAACGCATCGAACGATGCCGCCGACCGCACCACAGTCGCCATGCAACAACCGGTTCTGCTGCGTGACGGGGACGTGCTGTCAATCGCCCCGCCGACCAGCGGCCTGCGCGATTATGTGGCCGTACGCGGCGGTTTCGGCGTCGCGACAACCCTCGGTTCGGCTGCAACGGACACGATGAGCGGCATCGGCCCGCGCCCGATCGCAGCCAAACAGCGGCTCGCCATACGTACCGCGTCCACGGCGTGCGATGCCGGCGTCGGCCTGCCGCAGCCATGGCCGACCGACCTGCCGAAACCCGGCAGACCTACGGATTTATACGTGCGATTGGGGCCGCGCGACGACTGGTTCACCGCAGCCGGCCTGTCCGCATTCCTGACGCAAACGTGGACAGTGACCGCGCAGTCGAACCGTGTTGGCCTGCGACTTTCGGGAGCGGCACCCGTGGAACGCACCGACACGCGCGAACTGGCCAGCGAGGCCACGCCATCCGGCGCAATCGAAGTGCCGACCAGCGGACAACCGGTCATTTTTCTGCGCGACCAGCCTGTAACCGGCGGATATCCGGTAATCGCCGTGCTTGAACCGGAATCGTTGGACGTGGCCGGGCAGTTGCCACCAGGCGCATGCGTCCGCTTCCACGTCGTTTCCGCCCATGCCACGTCTACTCCGCAACCTGCGTACCCCACCAAGGAGGTTCGATAATGCCATCCGCATCGACTGCACCATCCGCAACGGCGCTCCCATCCCCGTCGCCATCATTGTCGTCGCCATCGCCCGCAACCCCGAAACTACGGCGCATCCTCATCGCCAACCGTGGCGAGATCGCCATGCGCGTCATCCACGCCTGCCATGACACCGGCCGCATCGCCATCGCCGCCTATGCCGACCCCGACGCGGACGCGCTGTTCGTGCACGCCGCCGACGAGGCCTACGCACTGGGCGGATCCGACGCGCAAAGCACGTATCTCAACATCGCGGCCATCGTGGAAACCGCGCACAAGGCGCATGTCGACGCCGTCCACCCCGGGTACGGTTTCCTTGCCGAAAACGCGGAATTCGCGCAGGCGGTCATCGACGCCGGCATGACGTGGATCGGTCCGCAGCCCGCCACCATCTGCGCGCTCGGCTCGAAAGTCGAAGCGCGCCGCATCGCGGCCGAAGTCGGCGCGCCCATGGCCCCCGGCACCACGGAACCGGTGCACGACCCCGCCGAAGTCATCACGTTCGCCAAGGAACACGGCCTGCCACTGGCCATCAAAGCCGTCTACGGGGGTGGCGGTCGAGGTCTGAAAGTGGTGCACCGGCTGGAAGACGTGCGCGAGGCGTTCGTATCCGCCACGCACGAGGCCGAGCTGGCGTTCGGCAACGGCGACTGCTTCATCGAACGATTCCTCGCCCGCCCGCGCCACGTCGAAGTGCAGATCCTCGGCGACGGCGCGGGCAACGTTGTGGCCGTCGGCACGCGCGACTGCTCGCTGCAGCGCCGCAATCAGAAACTCATCGAAGAGGCACCAGCGCCGTTCCTACCCCCTGAAACCACCCGGGCGCTGGAAGACGCGGCCGTCGCCATCTGCTCCCGTGCGCACTACGAAAGCGCCGGAACCGTTGAGTTTCTGGTCGATCCGGACGGCACGATGTCGTTCATGGAAGTCAACACGCGCATTCAGGTCGAACACCCCGTCACAGAAGAGGTGACGGGCGTCGATCTGGTGGCCGCTCAGCTGGCGATCGCCGAAGGCGCGCATGTCACCGACATTCCCGGCTTGGAACACGGCACCCCCGTTCCGCATGGGCATGCGATCGAGTTCCGCATCAACGCGGAGGATCCATCCCTTGGTTTCGTACCGTTCCCCGGCATCGTCGAGCGGCTGAACGTGCCGACCGGACCGGGCATCCGCTTCGATTCCGGCGTTGCGCAAGGCGGCGCGATTCCGGGGCAGTTCGATTCGATGATCGCCAAACTGATCGTCTCCGCGCCGTCGCGTTCGGCCTGTCTGACGCGCGCCCGCCACGCATTGGATGAGCTGGCGATTGCCGGCGTGCCAACGGTCCGCAAATTCGACCAGGCCGTGCTCGAACAGCCAGCTTTCGTGGCGACGGACGGCGATTTCGGCGTCTACACGCGCTGGATCGAAGAGGAATTCCTGCCTTCCGTGGACGTGCGCACGCTGGCCGACGGCAAACCGGGTCGCCGGGCCGCAGCGCCTGAACCGGTGGAAAGCTGGGTCGAGGTCGATGGCAAACGCGTGCGATTGGGCCTGCCCGCTTCGCTCGCCTCCGTCGCCGCGCTGGGCGCGGGGCTGGCTGGATTGGCTGGAGCCGGCGCAACGGGGGACCCTGCCCTCACGTCCGATTCTGGCGAATCGGTCATCCAGGCCCTGCTGAACGCCTATCAAAAGTCCGTTCCAGCAGGATCGGGCACGCAGACCGCCGCAAACTCGGATATCGCAAGCACCCAAGACACCCCTATCGAATCGACCATCACCGGCACGGTCGTCCGCTGGCTCGCCGATGACGGCGCGCACGTTGAGGAAAACGAGCCGATCGTCGTACTCGAGGCGATGAAGATGGAAACCGAAATCACCGCCCCCGTTGCCGGCATACTGCACCGATCGGCGCAGGTCGGCGACACCGCGCAATACGGCGACCCCCTCGGCGCCATCGGTTAACGCGGCGGCCGGCTGACACGGCTGCCGGCCGTCGGGTGAACCGCACGCCCCTTACACGCAACGCATCGCAATCGCAAAAACAAAACCCAGACCACGGAAGGAACGCAACATGAGCATGCTGGATTGGCGGTATTATCCGAAAATCGCGCGTATCGCACGCATGGCGGGAGCCGACGTCGGACGCGGTTCCGAAACGTTGATGACGTATTCGCGCGGTGATTTGTTCCGAGCCGCACGCCACTTGTCGGGCAGCAAGGAAGGTCGGCCCGCCCGCGCGCTGGTGGTCACCGGCTTCTACATTCCGAAGGCCGCGCAACCCGCTGCGGAAACGGACGGCCCGTTGGGTGCGCTGGAAGTATGCATGGCATTGCGTGCGATTGGCGGCGACGCATGGCTGGTCAGCGACGAATGCTGCGCGCCGGTGATTCGCCCGTCCGCATTGGGTTTCCTGCCGGACGACCACGTGCTGATCGCGCCGAATGCCAATCCCAAGGGCGGTTTTGACGCCTGGCTCAACGGCGTCATCGACCTTGCCAAAACCGAACATATCGATACGCTCGTCTACATCGAACGCGTCGGCCCGGCGCGCGACGGCAGCCCGCACAACATGCGCGGCATCGACATCGCCGAATGGACCGCGCCGCTGAGCCAGCTCACGCTGCTCGGCCTGCACACGATCGGCGTGGGCGACGGCGGCAACGAGATCGGCATGGGCCGTGTGGAGGACTACGCCATCGAAGGGGTGGTCGACCACGGCAAGAACATCGCCTGCACGGTGCCGACCGACCAGCTGGTGGTGGCCGGCACGTCGAATTGGGGCGCGCACGCGCTTGTCTGTGCGATGCGCGCGTTGGGCAGCAACGCCGTCGACCCGTATCTTGAACCGACGTGGCAGGAGCGCGTGCTGGACGTGATCGTCGAATACGGCGGCCTCGACGGCGTGCATATGACGAACGTGGCGACCGTCGACGGCCTCGAACCCGACCGTTACTTTAAGCAGGTCGGCCAGCTTACGGACTGCGCCCGCAGCTGAAGTCCTGTGCCCAAGGCTGAAGGCCCTGCGCTCGCGGCTGCCCCCGCATGTCCGTCGCTTTCGAATCGGGCGCCGGAGACATGCGCCGCGATTCGGCCGAAAGCCGGTTCGACACGCCCGAACACCGGTTGCGGTTTTGGTGTCGAGCCCCATTTTGCGGTAATATCGAACCGGTTCGACACAACCGTGGGAATGGCCGTAAGGACTCCCGCAAAGAATCTCGCAACGACTTTTTGGAACCGAAGGAGGCTCCATGAAAAACAAGGTGCAGCTCATCACTTACGCCGACCGCCTTGGCGACGGCACCATCAAGTCGATGACCGACATTCTGCGCACCCGCTTCGACGGCGTGTACGACGGCGTTCACATCCTGCCGTTCTTCACCCCGTTCGACGGCGCCGACGCAGGCTTCGACCCGATCGACCACACCAAGGTCGACGAACGTCTCGGCAGCTGGGACGACGTCGCCGAACTCTCCAAGACCCACGACATCATGGTCGACGCCATCGTCAACCACATGAGCTGGGAATCCAAGCAGTTCCAGGACGTGCTGGCCAAGGGCGAGGAGTCCGAATACTATCCGATGTTCCTCACCATGAGCTCCGTCTTCCCGAACGGCGCCACCGAAGAGGACCTGGCCGGCATCTACCGTCCGCGTCCGGGCCTGCCGTTCACCCACTACAAGTTCGCCGGCAAGACGCGCTTGGTCTGGGTGAGCTTCACCCCGCAGCAGGTGGACATCGACACCGATTCCGACAAGGGTTGGGAATACCTGATGTCGATCTTCGACCAGATGGCCGCCTCTCACGTCAGCTACATCCGCCTCGACGCCGTCGGCTACGGCGCCAAGGAGGCCGGCACCAGCTGCTTCATGACCCCGAAGACCTTCAAGCTGATCTCCCGTCTGCGTGAGGAAGGCGTCAAGCGCGGTCTGGAAATCCTCATCGAAGTGCACTCCTACTACAAGAAGCAGGTCGAAATCGCATCCAAGGTGGACCGCGTCTACGACTTCGCCCTGCCTCCGCTGCTGCTGCACGCGCTGAGCACCGGCCACGTCGAGCCCGTCGCCCACTGGACCGACATCCGCCCGAACAACGCCGTCACCGTGCTCGATACGCACGACGGCATCGGCGTGATCGACATCGGCTCCGACCAGCTCGACCGCTCGCTCAAGGGTCTCGTGCCGGATGAGGACGTCGACAACCTCGTCAACACCATCCACGCCAACACCCACGGCGAATCCCAGGCAGCCACTGGCGCCGCCGCATCCAATCTCGACCTCTACCAGGTCAACAGCACCTACTATTCGGCGCTCGGGTGCAACGACCAGCACTACATCGCCGCCCGCGCGGTGCAGTTCTTCCTGCCGGGCGTGCCGCAGGTCTACTATGTCGGCGCGCTTGCCGGCAGGAACGACATGGAGCTGTTGCGCAAGACGAACAACGGCCGCGACATCAACCGCCATTACTATTCCACCGCGGAAATCGACGAGAATCTCAAGCGTCCGGTGGTCAAGGCGCTGAACGCGCTCGCGAAGTTCCGCAACGAGCTCGACGCGTTCGACGGCACGTTCTCGTACACCACCGATGACGACACGTCCATCAGCTTCACCTGGCGCGGCGAAACCAGCCAGGCCACGCTGACGTTCGAGCCGAAGCGCGGTCTCGGTGTGGACAACACTACGCCGGTCGCCATGTTGGAATGGGAGGATTCCGCGGGAGACCACCGTTCGGATGATCTGATCGCCAATCCGCCTGTCGTCGCCTGACGGAAAATTTCTTGCGATTACGTATTTTCTTGCGATTACGTACGGCCTTGCGATTGCGTTCCACCTTGCGGTCGCGCACCCGGTCCGTCGCACCCGGTCCGTCGGGCGGACGGCAGTGGCCGCACGTGTTGGTATCGTAAGTTGCGTTGAAGAATCGCCCGAATGCGCTGAAGCAATGCGTCCGGGCGATTTTCGTATGTGTCGCTCGTAGCGGGCGGGCGCATGCGTGGAGTATCGAAGCACATGAAACGCGACAAGCAGAAAACGCGATAAGCCAAGAAAACAGCAGATATGACCGAAGACAATCAGAATAACGAATTCAAACCGCAGCCGCTGCCCGGCCAGGTGTTCATCCGCCCGGGCATCGACGATCGCCCCGATTATGAGAAGACCCTGACTCCCGAAGCGAAGGCGGCCATGCGCCGGCTGTCGGTGCAGCAGCATCCGCGTATTCCGGAAGCGTCCAACGAGCGTCCGGAAACCCAGGCCGCGCGCATCGCATCGGAAGGTGGAGCGCCCCTAACCGCGGCCGCGCATCTTGACGTGGCTGTGCCGAACCTCGAATCGTCCTTCCTCGACCTGCGCGACCCGATGACCGCTCCGGACGGCACCAGGCCGACCGCAATGCAGGCCAACCGGCTCGTTGCGGGTTTTGCGCTTGGCTCAATGCTGCTGTCCGCTCCGATGGCGGCGTTCAACACGGTGCTCATTCCGCAAACCGTCAGCCGTTTGTCGGGAATCAACCGCGTCACGGATTTGGCGATGCTCGTCATCGCAGGTGCCATCATGACGTTCCTGCTGAACGCATGCATCGCCGTCGGTTCCGACCATTCCTACTGCCGGTTCGGGCGCCGTACGCCATGGATCGTCAGCGGCAGCGTATTGGCGGCTATCTGCATGGCGATTCTTTCCGCATGTGATTTTCTCCCGTGGGCCGTGTTCTTCTGGCTGGCCACGCAGGCCGCGTATGCGATGGCGGCCATACCGTTCGCCGCCGCGTTCGGCGAACGTGTGCCTGACAAGTTCCGCGACCGCGCCGATTCGTGGCACGGCAAGGGGCTGGCGCTTGGCCAGCTGGTCGGCGTCGCCGTGGCTGTTGCGCTGACGCCGCATGCCGGTGGCGAAGGTTGGGATGGCACTACGGGTTTCGCGATGCTGGTATTCGCGGGTTGGCTTGTCGTCGCGGCCGTCGTTACGCTGTTGGTACTGCCGTTCGAAGGGGCCAGCAGCTACCTGCCGCGTAGGGATGTTGAGAAAGGCGATTTCTTCTCGCAATACCGTCCGCCGCAGAACGCGCCGAAGTTTTCTGTGGCATTCGCGGCCCGCATGTTCGCCGTTGCGGCCACAGCCGGAATCGCCGTATATCAGTGGTATCTGGCGCCGAATATCGTCGGCAATACCGATGAGGCCGGTTTGTTCGGCATTGCCGGTGCCGGATCGGTGGTTGTGGTCATGGCCATCTGCACGTTTGTCGGTGCTTTGATTGCGGCGTTGCTGCTTGGCTGCATCGTCAGCCTGTTTGGCGATCTGCGTATTCCGGCCGTCGCGTCCGCCGTGTTGTTCATGGTCGCTGCGCTGCTGCCGTTGCTGATGGACGACGGTTTCCTGGCGGTTGCGCTGTACGCCCTGCTTGCCGGCTTCGCATACGTGGTGTTCGATGGCGCCAGCCAAAGCTTGGATCTTGCGATGCTGCCGGATGTGCGTTCCGTGGGCCGATCGCTTGCCGCTTATAGTCTGGCCAATACGTTCGGCACGATACTGGGCGTCGCTGCCTGCGCCGCGGTGATTGTGGCGACCGGTGCCACCGTGCTGATCTTCGCTGTCGCCACTGTTTCGATGCTGTTGGCGGGTCTGCTGACATTGCGGTTGAAATCGCAACAATGACGGCGACTATGACGGTGCTAGATCGCCAATGATTGGAAAATAAAGCGAAACGGCGCGTCCACATAGTGAACCTTTAGTGGATAGGGGAGATGGACGCGCCTATGTTTACGGCTTAGTTCGAGCGGAAATTCCGCCCGGGGAAATGACTTTGCGAAAGGAGGTTCGCCACGATGAACGGAATGGTCGCACACGTACTGCTGTCCGCACGAATTATTATTCCGCTTTCGTTGGCGGACTGATTCGAGCATTGCGGCTTCAATCCCTCGCCAACGAAGGCAGGGTTTGAGGCGCGCATGGAATACACGTTGATGGCCCTGCATAATGCGGGGCCATTTTTGTTGCAGCCCACAAGGCAGACGCAGCGAAAACCTTTTGAAGCCGGCCGGCATAGCGCACAACAGAAAACAGAAAAACTACAAACAACATCGTTATCGGCGGAAGTTGGGAACCGGTAACAGGACGTACAGGGAGTACATCAATGAGTACAGTCGAAGCGGCCGCTGGCAAAGCGCAGGCGATGGTCCGCGATTCGGTCAAAACCGTGATCGCAGCATCCATGGTCGGCACCGCCATCGAGTTCTACGACTTTTACGCATACGGCACCGCCGCTGCGAATTATTTCCCGAAGGTGTTCTTCGGAGACACCACCAATCCGACCGTCGCGCTGCTGGCCAGCCTGCTGACCTTCGCCATCGCGTTCATCGCCCGTCCGCTGGGCTCGTTGGTGTTCGGCCACTTCGGCGACCGTATGGGCCGCAAGACCACGCTGGTGGTCTCCCTGCTCACCATGGGCATTGCCACCTTCCTGATCGGCTGCCTGCCGACCTACAACCAATGGGGTGTCGCGGCCGTCGCCGTGCTGTGCCTATGTCGCTTCGTGCAGGGCATCGGACTTGGCGGCGAATGGTCCGGCGCCGCGTTGGTGGCCACCGAGAACGCTCCGGAAGACAAGCGCGCGCTGTACGGCTCCTTCCCGGAGCTGGGCGCCCCGATCGGCTTCTTCCTGTCGAACGGCACCTACTTCCTGCTGGAGACCTTCAACGACAATGACGCGATGCTTGCCTGGGGCTGGCGCGTGCCGTTCCTGCTGTCCTCCATCCTCGTGATCGTCGGCCTCGTCGTCCGCGTCCAGATGGAGGAGACCCCGATCTTCCGTATGGCCCAGGAGCAGAAGAAGGTCGTCAAGTCCCCGCTTACCGAAGTGTTCAAGAAGAGCTGGAAGGAAGTCATCCAGGCCACGTTCCTGGTGGCCGTTACCTACACGCTGTTCTACACGCTGGCAACCTGGTCCCTCGCTTGGGGCACCAAGACCGTCGAACAGGGCGGTGGCAACCTGGGCTTCACCAACCAGGAGTATCTGCTGATGCTGATGATCGCCGTCTGCGTGTTCGCCGCGTTCATCGTGATCTCCTGCGTGAACGCCGACAAGTTCGGTCGCAAGCGCGTGATCGTCATCTCGTCCTGCTGCCTCGTGGCATTCGCGCTGCTCTTCCCGTTCCTGCTCGACCCGGCGGTCGTCGGCCAGCGCAACTTCGCGGCCAACCTGCTGTTCCTGTGCATCGGCTTCGCGCTGATGGGTACTGCATTCGGTCCGATCGGTGCATTCCTGCCTGAGCTGTTCGACGCCAACGTGCGTTACTCCGGCTCCGGCATCGGCTACAACCTGGCTGCCATCGTCGGCGCGGCCTTCGTGCCGACCATCGCCACTTGGCTGTCCCATCATTGGGGCGTGCATTCCGTGGGCCTGTACCTCGGTGTGATGGCCTTGTGCTGCCTCATCGCGGTGTTGAGCTGCAAGGAAACGAAGAACGTCGACTTCACCAAGTGACGCCGACCGGCTTGCCGGGCTGCTTCGCTTGGGGTGGCTCGGAGCCTTAGAAAAAACGTTTGACGTGAATATAGCCACTATGTGAACGCCAACAGACATCATAAAGAAAGCGGTACTAGAACAGTTCCGCAGGAGAGGCGGAGTGGTTCCTCGGACACAATCCGGGGGGAGCAACATCCTAGGAATCACTCGCCGTGATAACAACCGAAAAAAGAATAGAAAATAGCGAGTTTGTTCGGAAAAAGCAAGTTCCGAATCGCAAAAAACAATAAAGGAGCGCCAATTATGGCAGCAACTATCTGGTACGAAAAGGACGCCGATCTGTCCGTGTTCGATGGCAAGAAGGTGGCCATCCTCGGTTACGGTTCCCAGGGCCACGCCCATGCGCTGAACCTGCGTGATTCCGGCGTCGACGTCGTCGTCGGCCTGCGTCCTACCTCCAAGTCCGTGGAGTATGCCAAGGAGCAGGGCCTCGAGGTCAAGCCTGTTGCCGAGGCCGTTGCCGAAGCCGACGTGGTGATGATTCTGCTGCCTGACCAGTACCAGGCCGCCGTGTACAAGAAGGACGTCGAGCCGAACCTGAAGCCGGGCGCTGCTCTGGCCTTCGCTCATGGCTTCAACATCCACTACGGCTACATCAAGCCGTCCGAGGACCATCCGGTCTTCATGGTCGCCCCGAAGGGCCCGGGCCACATCGTGCGTCGTGAGTACGCCGCTGGCCGTGGCGTCCCGGTCGTCGTGGCCGTCGAGCAGGATCCGGATGGCAAGACCTGGCCGCTGTGCCTGGCTTACGCCAAGGCTCTGGGCGCGCTGCGTGCAGGCGCCATCAAGACCACCTTCACCGAGGAGACCGAGACCGATCTGTTCGGCGAGCAGGACGTCCTCATGGGCGGCATCAACCACCTGTGCGACCTCGGCTTCGACGTGCTGACCGAGGCCGGCTACCAGCCGGAGATTGCCTACTTCGAGGTGTTCCACGAGCTGAAGATGCTGGTCGACCTGGCCAACGAGGGTGGCCTGAACAAGGCCCGTTGGTCCTGCTCCGACACCGCCCAGTACGGCGACTACACCTCCACCGTCATCACCGACGAGACCAAGAAGCGCATGCAGTACCAGCTCAAGCGCATCCAGGACGGCTCCTTCGCCAAGGAGTTCATGGATGACCAGGCCGCTGGCGCTCCGAAGTTCAAGAAGCTGCAGGAAGAGTACAGCCACCCGCACCTGGAGACCGTTGGCCCGAAGCTGCGCGCCATGTTCTCCTGGAACAACCAGGTGGACGCCGATGCCGATATGGCTGAGTCCTTCAACGGCAAGATCGCTCGTACCCAGGTTCAGTGAGATTGCTTCGCTAGCTGCATAAGCTATTTAGCGAATTAGAAAGCGTCGCCCGCTTCGTGCGGACGGCGCTTTTTGCATATTGTCGTGCGTGCGACGGTTGCGTACGTTCCGGCATAACGAAAGGCCGCCACCCAACTTGGGCGGCGGCCTTCAATCGCAGTTAATGCGATTAATCGCAATGAATGCGAGACGTTACTCAGCCACGGGCGATCTTGCCGGTGAAAGTGGCCATGTCAGCGTCGTCATCCTTGCCGTTGTTCCAAGAGAACATGGCGCGCAGCTTCGGGCCAACGGACTCGATACGCACGTTGCCGTATTCTTCCTGCAGCTGCTTGAACTTCGGAGCGCCAGCATCCTGATCGTCGATGAACTCCTTGGCGAAGGAGCCGTCCTGGATGCGGCTCAGATGGTACTGCATGCGCTTGCGGCAGTCTTCGTTGATGACGGTGTTGGTGTAGTCGCCGTACTGGGCGGTGTCGGAGCAGGACCAACGGGCCTTGTTCAGGCCACCCTCGTTCATGAGGTCGACGAGCATCTTCAGCTCGTGGCAGACCTCGAAGTAAGCGATCTCCGGCTGGTAGCCAGCGTCAGTGAGGACCTCGAAGCCCATTTCAACGAGCTTGTTCACGCCGCCCATGAGCACGTTCTGCTCGCCGAACAGATCGGTCTCGGTCTCCTCGGTGAAGGTGGTCTTGATGGCGCCTGCACGCAGCGCGCCCAGAGCCTTGGCGTAAGCCAGGCACAGCGGCCAGGTCTTGCCATCCGGATCCTGCTCGACGGCCACGACGACCGGGACGCCACGGCCAGCGGCGTACTCACGACGCACGATGTGGCCCGGGCCCTTCGGGGCGACCATGAAGACCGGGTGGTCCTCGGTCGGCTTGATGTAGCCGTAGTGGATGTTGAAGCCATGAGCGAAGGCGACGGCGGCGCCCGGCTTGATGTTCGGCTCAATATCGTTGGCCCAGATGGTGCGCTGATACTGATCCGGAGCCAGAATCATGATGATGTCGGCCTCGGCGGCGGCTTCCGGAACGGACTTGACTTCCAGACCCTGCTCCTTGGCGTGCTCGACAGACTTGGAGGTCGGGCGCAGGCCGACGACGACGTCGACGCCGGAATCGCGCAGGTTCAGCGCATGGGCGTGGCCCTGGGAACCGTAACCGATGATGGCAACCTTCTTGCCTTCGAGGACCGAGAGATCGCCGTCGTTCTCATACCAAATTTGTGCAGCCATTGTACTTGGCACTCCTTTTGTGTAGTGGGGTGAACGCTTGAAAAGCGTTCGGGTTTCTACCATTCGCAGATGAAATTCGTGGTTTCGTGCATGGATTTTGTCCTGCAAACTGGGGTCCATCCTACCGGAGCGGCCGTTTTGGTACGTATCCAGTCCACAAAGTGAGCCGCGAAATCGTAAAAAATTCGTTGCGGCGCAATCGTGATACCTTTCCTGCGAAACCCCTACGGAAGCGACGTTTCGGGCCGTTGGAATGTTGTTTCCGTTGGGAATTGCGATTAAGCCCCTACCGAAGCGACGTTTCGATCGCTGAAAATGACGTTTGTGTGGGCAAGCATGTGCTTATTTAGGTGACGCTTCATGCATTTTGGTAGGAAAGTGGCTTAGGATAGGCACGTAGGATTGTTTGATGAGGAAGCTGAAGCAATGGTCACTGCGACGGGGATTGCGCCTGGTTCCGAAATGACGGCGCAGATGGAGCAGGTGGAGGAGCGTAATGTCTCGGGCGTGCTGCATGTCGCCGCGATTTTCGGCTCGCACATGGTATTGCAACGCAACAAGCCCATTGCGGTGTTCGGCGCATTGGCTGCCGATTGCGCCGGTATGGAGGTTGTGGCGGAAATACACGACTTTGACGGCTCCCTGATCGCGCAGGAACATGCTTATTCTTCGCAGAACGTGGTCAACGGCTTTTCGCAGTGGCGCGTGATGCTGCCCGCGCAACCGGAAGGCGGTCCGTACACGCTTCGTATCGTCGCGGGCAATGATGCCATCGAATTCGACGACGTGCTTATCGGCGAAGTGTGGCTCGCCGGCGGCCAAAGCAATATGGAACTTGAGTTGCGTAACAGCGAGCATGCCGACGAAGCACTTGAGGATTGCGCCGATCCGCTGCTGCGTTTCTACAATGTGCCCAAAACCGGTGTAATCAATCGCAATGCGGAAAATGCGTCGAGCTGGCAGGAATCGTCGCCGGAAAACAGTGGCGTGATGAGCGCCGTCGCCTACTATTTCGCACGCAAGCTGCGCTCCGAACTCGACCCCGATCTGCCGGTCGGCATTGTCGACTGCTATATCGGCGGCACGTCGATCAGCTGCTGGATGAGCGAGGACGCACTCAATTCCAGCGATGCCGGCCGCGACTATCTGACGCGCTACCAGCGTGCGATCGCAGGCAAGACGCAACAGCAGTTCGAGCTGGAAACCAGCGAATGGCAGTCGCAGATGGACGCATGGAACGCGGCTGTGGAAACGGTGCGTCAGACCAATCCGAACGCAACGAGCAGCGAGTTGAGCGAACAGTGCGGCACCTGCCCGTGGCCGCCGCCGCTCACCCCTACATCGCAATGGCGTCCGTGTGGCCCCTTCCACGCCATGCTGGAACGTATCATGCCCTACTCGCTGGCCGGTTTCCTGTGGTATCAGGGTGAGGAAGACGAGCAATACAGCGGTTCCTACCGCGAGCTGCTCGGCATGATGATCGGCGAATGGCGTGCGCTGTGGAGCGAAAATCTGCCGTTCCTCATCGTGCAGTTGCCGCAATGGATCAACGGCAAGACGGCTGCGGACGGCAACGATCCGATGCGCTGGCCGGTGCTGCGTGAGGCCCAATGGGACGCCGCGCAGTCCATAGACAACGTGTACGCCATCTGCACGATCGACTGCGGCGAATACGACAACATCCACCCGCTGGACAAGCGCACGCCCGGCGAACGCCTTGCCAATTGCGCGCTGCGGCAAATCTACGGCATGGATCGCGTTCCGGTGCACGGCCCGACGGTGCTGGGCTTCCGATGCGACCCGAACGGCCGCGTACGCCTGTTCTTCCGCTATGCGCACGGCCTGCATTTCGAAGGCACCACGCCCGGCGGCGGCGATGATTTCGATGGCCAGCTGCCGACTTTGGTGCGCGTGCCGGAACGTTCCGGCTTCGAACTGGCCGGTTCCGACGGTATGTTCCACCCGGCGACCGCCGCGATTTTCGTGGATTGCGACATCGATGATCTCGTCAATTCCAGAGTGAACGTGGTCGATTACAACGCCACGGAATTCGGCATTCCGATTAACAGCCGCAGCATCGGCACGATCACGCTGGCGACTCCTGATGTGCCCGAGCCGGTGGCGATGCGTTACGCGTGGCGCAGCTGGGGTCCGGCTCCGCTGTTCAACGACGATGGTCTGCCCGCGCAGCCGTTCCGTTTGGATTTGACCGACCATACCGCCCCCGTCGAGCCCGTCGAGCCCGACGGCACCGCTGACTGAGGCCGTCGGTCTGGTCGCGCCGGTCTAATCGCCCCGTCTAATCGCAAAAACGGCATTCCCATCCGGCTTTTGTTACCGTAACCAGCCGATTCGGGTTACAAAATGCGGATGGAGATGCCGTTTTGTGTTTCTTGCGATTACTCAGCGGTTGCGGCAGCCGCGTCGACAATCACCGCCGCGTCCTCGCCACGCTCGCTGCCGGACTTGCCAAGCGCAAGCTGGGCGGCGGCGAACAGCACCGCCAGCCAGATGACGCCGGCGATCACGGCGATGCGGTAGCTTGCGGAGAAGCACATGAGCACCACGACCAGCAGCATGAACGCGATCACCACGTACGGCGTCACATTGGCGAACGGCAGCTTGAACGCGATCTTGTCGAGCGCTTCCTTGCCCTTCAGCCCCTTAAGTTCGGCCGGGCCATCGCCAGCCGCAACCATGCGACGGAACTTGATCTCCGTAATCATGATCATGATCCAGTTGATCGCAGCCGCGATCGTGGCGATCGACATCAGGTAATTGAACGCGAATTCCGGCCATACGAACACGACGACAACGGCAATCGCAATAATTATCGCGGAAGTGATAACACCCCCAACCGGCACGCCTTTCTTGCTGAGCTTACCCAGGTAAGCCGGCGCGTTGCCCTGCTTTGCCAGCGAATACAGCATGCGGGAGTTGGCGTACAGGCCGGAATTGTAGACGCTCATCACAGCGGTCAGGCACACGAAATTGAGGATGCCGGCGGCCGCGTGCACGCCGACGGAATCGAAGATCTGCACGAACGGGCTGGAATCGCCGTCGATTTTGCTCCACGGAATCACCGCCATAATCACGCCGAGCGCGCAGATGTAGAAGACGAGAATACGCCAGATGATGCCGTTCGTGGCCTTCGGAATGGTGGTGCGCGGATTCTCGGTTTCGCCGGCGGTGATGCCGATGAGTTCGGTGCCGCCGAAGCTGAACATCACCACGACGAGCGCCATCAGCAGGCCGGTCCACGTGCCGTCGGCGTTGCGGGTCATCAGGCCGTGCGGCAGGAATCCGCCGTCCACGGTGAACCAGTTGGCGAAGCTCGCACGAATGCCCGAAGCGGTCGGCACATTGGCGATGATCACATACAGGCCGCCGAGAATCATGGCCAGCACGGCCACGATCTTGATGATGGCGAACCAGAATTCGAATTCGCCGAACTTGTTCACGCCCATGAGATTCAGCGCCGCGATGGCCACGAGGAACACCGCCGCCGACACCCACTTCGGAATGTTCGGGAACCAGTAGTTCACGAACGAGCCGACCACGGCAAGCTCCACCATGGCCACCAGCACGTAGTTGAACCAGTAGTTCCAGCCGGAAATGAAGCCCGCTCGCCGTGACCAGTAGCGCGTCGCGTAGTAGCTGAACGCGCCAGCCTTCGGATCCTCGACCGCCATCTCGCTCAGAGCGCGCACGATCATGAAGATCACGAGACCGCCGACGAGGTAGGCGAGCAGAATGGACGGGCCGGCCAGCTGGATGGATTCGCTGGAGCCGTAGAACAGGCCGGTGCCGATGGCGCCACCCAGCGCGATGAGCTGGATATGGCGGTTTTTCAACGATTTACGGAGCGTCGGCGGAACCGGCACGTCGTCGGTTCCACGCGGCTTCTTTGCGGCGGTGACGTCGCTCATGGAGATTTCCTCTTCTCTGTTTCCTTGCGATTGCGCGTTGCGCTCGCTGCTTGCGTTGCGTGCTGTTGCACGCTTGCATGTGCTTGTTTTGCTTGCTTTTTTGCGATTCGCCCTTTGTGAGGGAACGTTTCCGATTGTAGCGGGAAGCGGCGGGCAAAGTGTTGGTTTGTTCGTTCCGGAATGTCTGGTTTGCTTAACGGGTTGTTTGGTTTAGAAGTTCGATTCGCGCGATTGCTGTGCGATTCGAACGCGCGATTTGGACACGTGTTGCGGATGTGCGGTTTGGCGCGTCTTTCCAAGCTTCATGGTGTTCAATGGAATGAGGGGCTACGAACGGAGGTCGACATGGCATTCGTCAAGGACATGCTGCGAATGTGGGCGCATTCGTGGAAAAGATTCATTTCCATCGCCATGATCACGTTGCTCGGTGTGGCCGTGCTCACCGGCATTTACGCGGGCTGCCGTGACGCGTTCCGCAGCACCGACCGCTTTTTCGACGCGCAGGGCCTGCACGACGTCCAGGTGCTGTCCACTGCGGGCCTGTCGAACGGCGATATCGCCGCGTTGCGCAAGGTGAACGGTGTTGCGAAAGTGCAGGCGGAACGGTCGCAGGAAGTGACGTTCGATTTGGACGGCCGCAAGTCGGCGACCATGCAGGAAATCGGCACGAACGGCATTGACCAGCCATACTTGCAGGAAGGGCGCATGCCGAAGAAAGCCGGCGAAATCGCGGTAACCAGGAAATTTATTCGCGATTCGGGCAAGCGTATCGGCAGCCGCCTCACCGTAACCCCCGAATCGGCTTCCTCCGATACTTCCGATACGAACGATACGAACGGTGCGGACGGCACGAATGAAACGAACGGCACGGACGAGGCGCCGAGCTTCCCGACCAAGCTCACCATCGTGGGCGTGGTGCTCGATCCGCAGAACCTGAGCAACCCGGACGGCTACTCCGCCATGACCTCGTTCCGTTCCACCGCCACCACCGACTACACGTTCTTCGCACCGTCCGATGGCGTGACCGGCACCCTCTACACGTCCGCCACGCTGCTCGTCAAGGGTGCGGCCGCCGAAAGCACGTTCGACGAATCGTACGAAAACACCGTCAAGCAGGTGACCGACCGCATCGACGGCACCGTGAAAACCGACCGCCAGAAGGCCCGTCGGCAGGAACTGCTCGACGCGGGCAACAAGAAGATCGCCGACGCGCGTGCGGAAGCCGACAAGAAGTTCGCGGACGCGCAGTCGCAAATCGACGCGAATCGGCAGCAATTCAACCAGCAGGTCGACCAGATTGTCAGCATGCAGGCGGGCGCGGCGGCTGCGGGAGCTGCGGCAAACGGCGCGAACGCAGGTGCGGCGGCGGCCGCAGGTGCAACTACCCCCCAACTTGACGAAACCACGCGTGAAACAATGCGTGAAACCATCATCGCCGCTAGTCCCGAACTGACGCAAGCCAAGCAGCAGCTCGACCAGGCGCAATCGCAATTGAACGAGCAGAAGGCAAGTACCGAACAAACGCTGAAAACCAAGGAAAACGAGCTGAAAACCAGCATTCCGCAAGTGCGCTGGTATGTGCAGGACCGGCAGTCGCTCGGCGGGTTCAGCGCGCTCAAATCCGACCTCGACTCCATCCAGTCGCTCGGCAACGCATTCCCGATTGTGTTCCTGCTGGTGGCCGTGATGATGAGCCTGACCGCCATGGCGCGCATGGTCGAAGAGGACCGCTCGCTCATCGGCACGTACGTGGGGCTCGGCTACGGGCGGCTGGCGGTCGCGTCGCGCTACCTGCTGTTCGCGTTGCTCGCCTGCCTCATCGGCGGCGGCCTCGGCCTGATCGCCGGCTTCCTTGGCATTCCTGCGTTCCTGCTGGTCGTATTGCAAGGCATGTATGTGATGCCCGGTCTGCGGCTGGAATACGACTGGCTGTACGGCTCGCTCGGCATCGCGCTGTTCGTGGTCGGCGTGCTCGCCGCCACCATCTACGCGTGCGTGCAGGAAATGAGGCAGACGCCCGCCTCGCTGCTGCGTCCGAAAGCGCCGCGCGCCGGCTCGCGCATTCTGCTGGAACGGATTCGGCCGGTCTGGAATCGCATGGGCTTCCTCAGCAAAGTGACCGCGCGCAACATTTTCCGCTTCAAGTCGCGCCTCATCATGACGGTCGGCGGCGTCGCCGGCTGCACCGCGCTGATCGTCTGCGGCCTGGCCATCAACGACACCGTCGCCGACCTCGGCATCAAGCAATACCGCGACATCTACCAGTACGACCTGATGGTGGTTTCCGACGATTCGGACGCGTCGGCGATGCGCACGAAAGTCGCGTCAGACGGGCGCGTCACGTCATCGCTTGACGTGCGCATAGAGTCGGGCGATTTGACGGTTGCGGGCAGTGGCGACGGTGACAGCGGCAAGGCCGGCAGCAGCGGCAGCGAAAGCATCCAGCTGGTCGCGGTGCCGGAAAAGCATCTGTCCGATTTGGGCGAAATGGTCACGTTGCAGCCGGTCTCGTCCGGCATACTGGGCACGTCCGGCGTCGGCAAAACCGGTTCGCTGAAACTCGATGACGATGGCGTGATCGTCGCGCAGTCGGCGGCAAGCGCGCTGGGCGTCAAGGCCGGTTCCAAGGTGCGACTGACCAACGGCGACGGCGTGCAGGCGACGGCGAAGGTGAGCGCGGTGAATCGCAACCTCATCGGCTCGGATGTGTATGTAAGCGAAACCTACTACGCCAAGCTTTTCGACTCGAAAGACGCGAAGAACACCAAGAATTCCAAGAGTTCCGAGGATTCCGAGGCTCTGACGTGGAACGCCATGCTCGCCAAGCTTTCCGGCTCCGACACTTCGCAAACCGACTATGCGGAATCGCTCGAAGAGGACAGTTCGGTGATGAAGGCCGTAAGCTGCGCGCACATGGCCGACAGCTTCAAATTCGACCTCATGGGCGCGGTGGTGGCGCTGATTGTGGCGCTTGCCGGCGGTCTGGCACTGGTGGTGCTGTTCACGCTCGCCAATACGAACGTGTCGGAACGCGTGCGCGAGATGGCCACGCTCAAGGTGCTTGGCTTCTTCGACCGCGAAGTGCACCATTACGTGAACCGCGAGATGATGATCCTCACCGTCATGGGTGTGATACTGGGCCTGCCGCTCGGCCGGCTCGTCGGCGGCATGCTGACGATGGCGCTCAACATGCCCTCGTTGTATTTCGAGGTGGAGGTCAAGCCGCTGAGCTACGTGATCGCGGCCGTGGCGACCATGGCCTTCGCGCTGCTCGTGCAGCTGTTCGTCAACCCCGTCCTCGACCGCATCGACCCCATCAGCTCCCTCAAGTCCGTGGAGTAGCGCCCCTCCGAAGCCCTCTCAGTTCTTCGGGTAGCGGTAGTTGTGGGGGAGTTGGGTGGTGAGCTGCGGGTCCAGGCCGAGTTCCTTGAGTTGGCGGTCGATTTCGAGGCGCGCACGTTCCACAAGTTCGGCGCGACGGCTGTCCAAACCGTTCAGCCCCTCCTGCTTTTCCAGCGATTCCAACGTCTCCGCCAAACGCTTGAGCCGGTCCTGATGGTGCAGCAGCGCACGCACCTGCGCATGTTCGCGTACGATCGTCCGCCAATCGGATGGCGTGTGCGCAATCTCCCGAACCGCGGTGACCGGATGTACGTCGGCCACCTGATATGTGATCGAGCCGAGCAGCGGCATTAGGAACACTGTAATCGCGCCGGCTGCGACCAGTGTCGACGCGGTGTCGCTTTGCATGGTGCCGACCTTCACCGCCAGCGACGTGACGGCGACGATGATCGGCAGCGCGGTCGTGCAATACAGGGCTACGGTGACGCGGTGATGCGTTGACAGCGGATTCTTGCGTTTGTCGAGCGACAACGCAACATATACGGGCACCGCGCGAATCAGCATGAGCATGACGATGAACGCGACGAGCAGCGCGGGCCGGCTTGCCACGGCGCGCACGTTGATCGCGGCGCCTGACACCACGAAAAACACAGGAATGAGGAAGCCGTAGCCGACACCCTCCAACTTCATTTCCAGCGACTTGCTGCCGTCGGGGATGATGTAACGCAGGATGAAGCCCGCGGCGAACGCGCCGAGCACCGCGTCAAGTTCGAACAGCGCGGAAATGGTGACAAGGAAGATGAGCAGGAATGTGGTCAGTCGCATGAGCGTTTGCGATGACGTGTTCGCATTTTCCGTAAGGAAACGGTACAGGCGATGGCCGGTTCTCAGTGCTTTCGTAGGTAGCATCGCGCACAGTAGGCAGATGGCAAGGAACGCGCCGAGCACGAGCATGGTTTGCCAGCCGGTTCGGGTGGATAGCAGGATGGCCATGGCAAGGATTGGGCCGAGTTCGCCCCACGTTCCGTACGAGATGATGGCGTCGCCGATGGGGGTGCCTTCGAGGTTGCGTTCCTTGAGAATCGGCATGAGCGTGCCGAGCGCGGTGGTGGTGAGTGCGATTACCGTGGCCACGCCGTTGATGCCTTGCTTGGTGAAGAACGGAAGGAATGTCACAACCAGCCAGGCGAGGCCTAGCGTGATTCCCCATGTAAGCAGTCCGACTTTGCCTTGATGTCCGGCGAGTCGTTTGGGGTCGATTTCGTAGCCGGCGAGCAGGAACAGGAACGCCATGCCGAGCTCGTTCAAGAGTTTCACGGCGTCGTTTACTTCGATCACGCCTAGTCCGTACGGGCCGAGCGCGGTTCCGGCGGCGAGCAGCAGCACGGTTTGCGGAATGAACTTGCCCGGGATCAGCTGCGCCACGATTGGGCTGACGGCCGCCACCGCCATGATGATGGTTAATGAAACGAGCTCTTGCGTCATGTTTCCAGCCTAGTGAGTCTGCGTGACGGTGCTCGGATACGCGGTGACCCCCATGACGCGCTGGGGGTGAGGTTAAGTTTTTGTTAATTTTATGGGGGGGGGTCTATGAGCTTTTATTATCCGTGGAAAATGGCGGGACTGTTTTGTTTGAAGGTTGGCCCCCTCTTTTCGTTGAAGGGGATGGGTCTTTCGTTCGAGGGTTTTAACGAGGGTGTTAATGGAAAGAGCCCGATATGATGCTGAATCGAGCTGTTTAGGCGATTTAGGGGGTGTAAAAAATGATTGATGGCAAATTCACAGCAAAGGAGCGTGCGTATCTGGCCAGCCTGCCAGCGGTCAAAAGCGTGAGCCCATCCCATATCCGGTATACCGATCGCTTTAAGGTCGAGGTCATGTGCCGGTACAACGCGGGCGAATCGCCGTCGGCCATCTTTCGGGAGGCGGGTCTCGACCCCAAGCTGATCGGCTACAAGCGCGTGGAACGGTGCATCGCGCGCTGGAAGCAGCAGGAGGAGCGGAACAAGCGCAGGAACGAACATACGAACCATTACATGCAGGATTGTGATGACGAGCTGGAAGCCATCGAACTGCGCGGAGACGATGTGGATCAGTCCGTGGTGGATCTTTATGGCGCTGGCGCGGCAGGGACGTCGGGAAGCGACGTCGCGACGAGAAACGTTGGCGCGTCGGGAAGCAACGGCGTGCAATCGCAAGGCTCGGACAAGTTGCAGGAATCGCGCGCATCGCAGGATATGCTGTCGAAACTTGCACAGGCACAGCTGACCATCAACAAATGCGACATGCTGATAGCCAAGCAGGCGTTGCGTATCGACGAGCTGGAACGCGTGCTGCGGAAGTTCATCCAGTGATGCGTGCGAAACGTATGAAAAACATGGAACGTACGGAAGGCGCAGAACCGTCTTTCAACGAGATAATCGACGTTTCCGACGACATGCGCAGACGGCGTGGCCGTCGTAGGAAAACCGTCGCCATGCGTGTCTCCGCGGCACTGCTGATCGTCATCGCAATCTGTATCGGCGGATTCCCGACGATGCTGCAATACCGGTCGGCACACGAACTGTCGAACACGTCGGACCAATCCGCACGTGCGGTTGCGGGCTGGCCGTATCCGCAAGCGGACGACGCAATCGCAGCGGCCAAGGAATACAACGAACGGCTTGCCACATCGGGGCAGCCGATTCTCGGCGAAGCGAAAGACCCGTTCTCCCAGGTGCAGGGCAGTTCGCGGTCCAGCGAATCCGGTTCCAACGAATCAGACAGCGCCAGCGCCAAAGATACGGAATATCAAAGCCTGTTGGATTCCGGCAGCGGTGTGATGGGCACTATCCGCATTCCGAAAATTTCTGTGAAACTGCCGATCTACCATGGCACGTCGCAGTCGGCACTCGCGTCCGGTGCGGGGCATTTGTATGGCAGTAGTCTGCCGGTGGGCGGCAAGGACACTCATGCCGTAATCACCGGGCATCGCGGACTTGTGGACGCGATGATGTTCACCCGATTGGATGAAATGCGCGTCGGCGACTACTTCTACATCGAAGTGATGGGCCGCACGCTCGGCTACCAGGTGGACCGCATTTCCGTAATCGAGCCGAACGATACGTCGAAGCTGAAAATCGTTCCCGGCGAAGACCGGGTGACGTTGATGACGTGCACGCCGTACGGCGTTAATACGCATCGACTGTTGGTTTCTGCGGTGCGCTCGCCGATTCCCGACGTGGTGCCGGCGGAGCATGATGCGGCGAAGGATGCGCGAACGATTGCGACCACGGCCGCGGTGGTCACGTTGCTGCTCGGTCTGCTGCTGGCATGGTTGCGCGGGCGACCGTGGCATATCCGTAGGCATGCGGCTTGGTGGCCGAAGCGTGGCTAACGACCGCTGTTTGCCGATGCCCCCTGCCGGCTTTTTTATTCGGGTATCACCCATATTGTGAAACGTTGCGATTGCAACGGTTGACGGTGGTATGGTACCTCGACTTTCCCGCACTTAGGGTGTGCATCTCCCGACGTCTTTTCTCCTATGTTCGAGGTTGGAGCGCTGGAAGTGTATCCGTACTGGACATGGCATGTGCCGGTGCGCGATGCGCGGACGGTGTTAGAGACGGAAACCGCGTTGAAGCGCGGTATTAAGGGGACAATGCATATGAGGCATGTACATGAATCTGAGGCAAAGCCAAAGGGGAACTTTGCCAAGCGAATCGTAGCTGCGGTAGCCGCGGTCGCCATGCTTGGTGGCATGGGCTACGCCACCACTTCTGCCGCGCTGGCCGATGACGTCAATGCCACTGTTGAGCAGCAGAATGGTATCAGCATTGGTCTGCATGATTACGATCGCAACTCCATCAACAATAATCATGCGTTGCATTTTATGAGCGGAGGAAACGAAACCGGTTATAACCGCTATGTTCAAGATGGCAGAGGTGCGTACGCGGGCATTGTGAAGCCTCTGCTGACTAACGATTATCCGACCATGGCGGATGGCAACGGATCGCTGGATTATCTCTTCGGCGGTGCGTCTGATAAGGCTGTGACTAATTACATGCCGGACGGTGGTTTGCTGACTTCGGATGGTCAAGGGAATTACAGTTTCGATGCGGCGTCGAAATATGCGAAATATAACGGCAATAGCAATCGATTCGAATTGACCAAGCAGACCCAGAGCGGGGATCGTAACCCGTTATTCACGCCGTTTGGCAATGACAGCGACGCCGATAGGTATTCGTTCGGCATGAACCTTGGGGCCGATTTCTATATGCCTAAAGATGGCAAAGTCAACAATCAGAACATGGTGTTTGATTTCACCGGTGACGACGATGTGTGGGTGTTCATCGATGGTGTGCTGGTGCTTGACTTGGGCGGTATCCATCAGGCGATACGCGGAACGATTGATTTTGCTACTGGGAATATCACGTATGATCGAAATCAAAGTTATGGTTCGGATCGCGCGACGACAATTAACCAGGCATTCAGTAATGCGGGCAAGAACTGGGATTCCGCTGCATATAAAACCCATCATTTGAGCTTCTTCTATCTGGAACGCGGCGACGGCGGATCCAACTGCAAGATCAGCTTCAATTTGCCGGTGAAGCCGTCCAAGGCCATTGACATTGAAAAGCAGACATTGGGCACTATTCCAGCCGATCAACAGTTCCAATTCCAGCTGTTCGCCAATGGCTCGCAAACGCCATATGAAGGCAAATACAGCGTTTACGATGCGTCCACCAATCAGGTTGTCAGCTCTGGTTTGAACACCGGTTCGAACGGTGTGATCACTTTGGCCAAAGGCCAATTTGCTCGTGTGCAATCCAATGATTTCTCTGATGACACAACCTATTCGGTGCGTGAGCTGAATTCCGGCAAATACACTGTTTCCGCGAATGGTGAGGCGTTGTCGCAGCACAACGATGGAAATGGTGGTTCCTATGCGGAAACCCATTCTTTCAAGGTGAGCGATACCAGCCATGTGACTGTTATCAATTCCAATGTGAAGCCACAAAACAATAAGACCATCGAAAAGGTCGATGGTGATGGCGACCAGTACGAGTTGCATTTGAATGCTTCGGGTGATAGCGCTTCTTCCGAAACCACTACCGTCACGCCAGCCGACATTGTGCTGGTTATGGATAAGTCCGGCAGTATGCAGGATAAAAACGACAATCGTGATACTAACGCGAAGAACGCGGCAAATAAGCTTGCTGAGAAATTACTGACCGAGGCGAATTCCAAATTATCGGAATCTCAACAAGTCCAAATGGCGGTTGTGACATTCAGCGACAAGGCCTCGACTAAGCAGAGCTTCACCACATCTGTCAGCAAGATTAAAACAGCTGTGTCCGGCAAACCTGATGGTGGAACCAACTGGGAGGCTGCGCTTAAGCAGGCGAATGATCTGCAAGGACGCACGGGCGTGAAGAAGCACATCATTTTCTTGTCCGATGGCAATCCGACGTTCCGTATATCCAATTATCCGATTGGGTGCAGCAAAAAAAGGTGCAATCCTGATGATGATTGGCGTACTACACCTCAGGGTGTGCATGGTGCAGGTACCGAGGGTAGTGATAATTACTACGGTTACAACTATGCTGCCGCTCTGGCCGAGGCCAACAGGCGGGAGAGTAATGTTTCGCTTTATGTGGTGAAGGCTTCGACTGACGCCAATAGAATGTCCGATTTCGCCCGTGAAGCCAAGGCAGTGAACGGTAAGGAATTCGATGGCACGAATGCTGAGAATCTGACGCAAGCATTCGGCCAGATCTATTCCAGCATCACCTCATCCGCGAAGATCAAGGTCTCCTCCATCACTGACACCTTGTCCCAGTGGGTCGACCCGGTCGATTTCGCTGGCGTGGCCGACGGTGCCGATATCACACAGTATGTGACGGTGAAAAACGGCAATAAGGCGCTGACGGGCGGATATACGGCCACGTACGGTGTCGATCAATCTGGCAATCGCACGGTGACGGTGACGTTTAACGGCACAGACGGTATCGTTACTGAGAAAGCCGACAGCATCGACGTATCCTTCAAGGTCAAGCCAAGCGATGCCGCCTATGCCACTTATGCCGGCAACCAGCAATACCCGAATGTGGGAGAGCCGAATACTGGCACCGCATCTGCGGGCCAGCCGGGATTCTATTCCAATGTGGACGCGCGATTGAACTATTGCGTGCTTACCGAGGTTAATGGAACTACGTCATGCGCACCGACTGAAGTCGAGTATCCGCATCCTGTGGTGCAGGTGAAGCTCGGCAAGATCAAGATCGTCAAGCAATGGTCGGATGGTGCGAGCAAGCATGATGACGGTTCCGTTACGGTGCAGTTGCAGCGTAAGAAGAGCGGCGATTCCAATGCTCAGCTGGAGGACGTCGGTGGCGTAATCACGCTGAATAAGGGCAATGGTTGGCAGACGACTGTCGACAACCTGGTTCCTGGATACACGTATTCCGTGGCGGAAATCTCTGGTGATGACCGATATGACGTCTCCTATATGGGAAACAATGTCGACTTGACCAAGCAGATGGTGTGGTCTTCCAATGCCGATGCGGGCACGTTGAACGCGACCATCACTAACACGTTGAAGACGGTTGCCCTGGAGAACGCGATTTCGGTGAAGAAGGACCTGGCCGGACGCGAGTGGAAGACCTCCGACACGTTCGATTTCACTCTGGCGGCGAAGGGCAATGCGCCGTTGCCGGATAAGTGCGAAGCCGATCAACCTTGTACGGTGAAGGTGAACTCCGATTCGGGCAGCCATACCGCGTCCTTCGGCAACATCACTTACAACGCTGGCGATGCCTCTTACACGTATTACGTGACGGAGGTCAAGGGCTCTATCGCTTCATTGCATTATTCGCAGGCGAAGTATGAGGTTGTCGTGACTGTCGCGAAGGACTCCAACGGAGAGTGGAAGGCTTCCGTGAAGTCCGTGACCAAGGTGCTGGATGACAACGGTGCAGCAGTTCCCGAATCGCAAAGTGCTGCTACTGAACCGGCCACTTTCACCAACCGATATATTGCGGTGGCGGCGCTGCCGTTGACGGGTGGTGCGACGGGACGCCAGTGGCTACTGGTCGGTGGCGTGATCGGCGGACTCGCGGTGCTGCTTATCGGCGCTGCCGAAATTTGGAATAACAAGAAGCGACTCGTCTGAGTTGCTGTGTGAGGCCGGAATGCCTACCAACTTGAGGGCATTCCGGCCGGCAAATCAAAATTTGCGGATCGCGGGAGCAAGTTGGGTTCCCGCCTCCCGCGATTGCAAAAACAAGTAATCAAACAATAAGGAAGAGAGGATTCTCATGAAGATGAGGAAACTTTTCGCCGGCATCGCCGCCGCGGCGACGCTGCTGGGTGGCATGGCCCTGGGCGCAACCAGCGCACAGGCCGATGACGCTGCTGGTACTCCGGTAACGGGCGTAGCAACGTTCACGTTCACCGCTGAAACCGCTGAACAGCTGACCAACGCCAACCTGAAAGCATACAAGATTGGCGATTATGTTCAGTATGGTTCCGGCGAGAACGTTGCTTATGGTGTGGTGACGAATTCTAACAATAAGACTGCCGTTGACTCCGCGTTGAAGGCTGCCGGTGTGGATACTACGGATTCTGAGGTGGACCATCTGGCCGCAGCCCTGAATGCCGGCCAACTGGATGTTTCTGATGTTCGCCCATGGGCTTCTCCTACGGCAACTCGTAAGTTTGCCGATGCTTTGGAGAGCGAAGGCCGTTTGACTAGCGGAACTGATGTTACGCTGAGCAACCCGGTTGCTGCACAAGACGGCTCTTATTCCGCCACCGTGTCTTTGCAGGCAGGTATCTATGTGTTCATTGACTCTGCGGTTGCTACTGGTTCTGTGACCCAGGCAATCCCGATGATTGTCGCTTCCGGCACGGTTGCTGATAAGGTCTTGACTGATCCGATTCGGGGCGCCAACACCGTGAACATGAAGAACACCAACAACCCCGAAAAGACAAAGGAAGTCAATAAGACTTCTGCTGCCATCGGTGACACTCTGACCTACACCCTTACCGGCGTTGTCGCGAACCCGGCTCCGACCGCGTTCAAGTTCACCGATACTCCGAGCAAGGGTCTGACCATCAAGGCTAACAGCTTCCAGTTCTTTACGGAGGAGGCTAATGCGGAGCGCCAAGCTGAACCTGCGAGCAACTTCAGTGTTACCCCGACTGGTGATTTCACGGGTAATGGTACCGCATCTTTCGATGTCGAGGTGGAGAATCCGTCCGCTTATGCAGGCAAGAAGATTGTGGTCACCTTCGAAGCAGTGATTAATGACGAAGCTGACGTCGAGAATGGTGTCGTCAACGAGCTTGACAACTACGGCACCCCGGTTCAGGCCCCGACTACGTTTGGCAAATTCGACTTCACCAAGGTTGATCCGGACGGCAAGGGTATCAAGGACGTCACCTTCCAGGTGAAGGACGGTGACACCACGCTGTACTTCGTGAAGCAGAAGGACGGTTCCTACAAGAAGGCTGCTTCTGCTACCACTTCGGGCGCAACTGCTGATGTCAAGACTGGTGCTGATGGCAAGCTGTCTTTCACCGGTCTTGATAAGAACAAGATCTACACCGTCACGGAAACTGTGCGCGCCAGCGATGCCTACCTCAACATCATGCCGAGCTTTACTGTGTCTTTCAGCAAGGAGGACGGTTCAGCTGTTCTGACCGCCACTTCCGATCCGTGGGGCCTGGTCAACACGTCTGAAAAGACCGTGAAGAACATCAAGTCCATCACCCAGCTGCCGCTCACCGGCGCTGCGGGAACCATGCTGTTCACCGTTGTGGCTCTGCTCGTGGCTGGCGCTGGCGTGACCATCGCCATCAAGTCTCGTCAGAACGCCGAGGCCTGATCGCCCATCTCTGACGGTATTCGATAAGAACACCAATCCAGAGTGATTTAAGGTCGACCCATTATGGGTCGGCCTTTTGTATTGCTCTGTATTTCATGTGGGATTGCTTGGATTGCGCCATATTACGTTGCTTTGGACGTGCCACCCGATGTGGGTGGACATTGCGTTTTTCGAGGGTATAAGGCGTTTCAGTGGGATGTGTTGCAACAAACGGAATCTGGAAACGTGAACCGTTATGGGGGCTGTTAGTCAGGGGAGTGAAGTGGGGGTATTGCACGGAAGGAGGGCCATAGAATCGCAGGCACATCCGCAAAAGAAAGCAACGAAGCATCAATGGGAGGTATTGCGATGCGCAGTGGGGGAGCATTCAGTGACGAGGAGATTCAGCTGTTGCGTGGATTGCCGGCTGTTTCCAATGTGACTCGTGATCGTATCACCTATTCCGACACATTCAGGCAAGTGTGCACTATCCGATATCTTGCAGGGGAATCGCCAACCAAAATCTTTCGTGAAGCGGGTCTGCCGCCGGAATTGGTTGGTTACAAGCGTATCGAGCGCAGTGTGGCGCGGTGGAAGGATGCGGCCATCAAGTCGGTGAGCGGCAGCGACACCATGACCGATGGTGAGATCATAGCGCAGCTTGCGGCGCGGTATAAGCGTGCGTTGGCGACGAGGCGGAGTCTTGAAGACATCGCCAATACGGCCACTGAGCCGAAGCCTGCCGCAACGGCTGCGTCGAATGACGTTCATCCGTTGTCTCTCGGACTGTTCGACGGTGATACGGCCGGCATTATTATCAGGCAGCAGGCTCGTCGTATCGACGAGCTCGAGCGCGATGTGGTGAGGTTGCGCAACAAGCTGGACAAGGAAGTCGGGCCCAATCCTGCCTCCGCTGAGGCCTGACTTATGCTATCTAGCTTATAGATGGCGGATGGTGCGCCTTATTTGCCAGTTCAGGGGTACAAAACATGCCCCCGAACTGTCTATTCCCGTCCAACACCCGCCATCTATAAGCCAGACGGGCCCGGGGATCGGTCCGATCAGGAGATCAAAGCCTCGAGACTGTCGAAGTCCAGCACTTTGCCGTGCCGTGTGGGGAAGGATTCGCTGCCGCCATAGACGACGAACCGATGGTCTGTGTCCACTCCCATGATCGGCGCGAGATCCTCCAGGTTCTCGAAAGCGCTCGGCCGGTACGTGGCGGACGATTTGACCTCGATTGCGTACAGTGGCCTGTCACCCTTCCGATGCCCAGCAGATTGGCCGCCAAGCCAGTGTCATAGAAGTATAGTTTTAGAAAATTGCTCATGCTTAAGCGCACTAGGTAGGGTGCAAAGTCCGTCCGGAACGCCATATAATGTCCCTGTACTAGGTGGTTCAAGGGGGCTTAGACTGATGGCAGGCATTTTGCGAGGGGGCACGTGCGGCGGGTCGAGAAGCAGCGGGTCGCAAGATACACGCACCTACGTTCCGCCGACGTTCGCCGAGGCGGCCGATGTGTCCGAAGAGATTCGCGAGCGTCGCGCCGACGTGGGTAGATCCATTGCCCTGCGTGTGCTTGCGGCGGTGCTGATTTTCTCCGCAATCGGCATTGGTCTTTTCCCGAAAGTGCTGCAATACCAGTCCGCGCAAAAGCTGGCGAGCACGTCCGCCCGTTCCGAGCAGAGCGTCGCGGGCTGGCCGTATCCGCAGGCCGACGAGGCATTCGCCGCAGCTGGGGCGTACAACAAGCGTCTCGCCGAATCGGGGCAGCCGGTGATTGGCGAGGCTGAGGATCCGCTCGCCGAGTTGTACAACAACAATCAGTCCGACTCCAGCGACGGTTCCGGTTCCAGCTCGACGGGCGCAGGCGCCACTGGCGATGGTAACAAGGATTCCGCTAGCTCCAAAGACGCGGAATACCAGCGTTTGCTGGATACTGGCGATGGCGTGATGGGTTCCATCCGCATTCCAAAGATTTCTGTGGATTTGCCGATCTACCATGGCACGTCGGAGCAGACGCTTGCGTCCGGTGCGGGGCATTTGTATGGCAGTAGTCTGCCGGTGGGTGGCAAGGATACGCATGCGGTGATTACCGGACATCGGGGTTTGGTTGAAGCCTCAATGTTTACGCGTTTGGATGAGATGCGGGTTGGCGATTACTTCTATATCGATGTGATGGGCCATACGCTTGGCTATATGGTGGATCGTATTACCGAAATCGAACCTAACGACACATCGCAATTGAAGATTACCTCTGGCGAGGATCGGGTCACGTTGATGACATGCACTCCGTACGGTGTGAATACGCATCGTCTGTTGGTTTCGGCATTACGTTCCGCCATTCCCGAAGAGATTCCCGCGGAGGATGATGCGGCAAAAGATGTGCGTGTGATTGCGGGCGTGGTGTCAGCTGCCACGTTGCTGGTCGGTTTGTTGTTGGTTTGGCTGCTCCGCTGTCCGTGGTATGTCCGTAGGCATGCCGCTTGGTGGCCAAAGCGCAACTAGGGGTTGATGGCGTTAATGTTGCACTTGACAGATGCTTTTTTGTCGGGGAAAATTCTGAAAGAGGCATGACAACGTTTGCTTATAGTTTTTGCATCGCGATTTACGGGGGCAAGAATACTCTAGAATCGCGATGATATGTGCGATTTCAAGGAAAGTATATCCCCTTGATTACCTCGTTGGGAGGGTATGTATCCCTCTGTTTTTCTCCTTAAGGTTTAGGCAACGAAGCGATTGTCGGACGGTATGTGAAGCGAAGACGCATCAAATATACCGGTCGAAGGAGGAAGGTATTTCCCCGATCGCTTAACGGTACAAGGGGGTAGGCGTATGAGACACGTCTTTGAGCGAAACAGGGCGAGGGGCACAGGTCTGTTCACGCGTCGTGTCATTGCGGCCGTCGCGACGGTCGCAATGCTCGCCGGCGTGGGGTGCGTCACTGCTTCGTCAGCGGCGGCGGAAGATGCCACGGGAGCCTTGGAACAACAAATCGAGCAGCCGGTATTGCAAGAATCTGGGCAAGAGGATTCACAGCCGGTGGAACAAAATTTGATGGTGGGAGAAGAGCAGCCGTCAGAGCAAGAGCAGCCGTCAGATCAAGAGGCTTACCAGCAAGTCGAACAAGAAACGGAACAAGAAACGGAAGAAGAGACTGAGCAGTGGGTTGAGCAGGAGGTTGAACAACAATCTGAACAACCTGATGAGCAGCCAGTTACGTTGTCCGCTCAACCGATTGCGCGAGCAAATCGGGCGCAGTCGGTTGCTCAGAACGAGACTGGTTCTCAGTTGGGCGCTCCGGAGAAGCATAAGCGCATCAAAAAGAACAATGATGGCAGTTACACCGTGAACGTGGATGTGAAGGGCGCTGCCAGCAGCACCACGGTCACCACCACCCAGCCGATCGACTTCACGCTGGTGTTGGACGTGTCCGGTTCGATGGATGGCCCGATGGGCTCAACGGATAGGACCAAGCGGTTGGACGCGTTGAAGAAAGCTGTGGACAACTTCCTTGATGGCGCGGCGAATGCCAATAAGGGTGCGCAATCCGGTTCCGAACCGGTCCGTGTCGGGTTGGTGAAGTTCTCTGGTAAGGAATCAAATAACGTCGGGAATGACATGTACCGGAGTGGTGGATACCAGTACAACTATTCCCAGATCGTAAGCAAGCTGACTGCGGATATGAGTGGCCTGAAAACCAAGGTCAACGAGCTTAAAGCTGCTGGTTCCACCCGGGCCGACAATGGATTCAAACGCGCGGTCAAGGTAATGGAAAATGCTCGGACCGATGCGAAGAAGGTCGTCATTTTCTTTGCGGATGGTACGCCTTCGTCGGTGTCCGATTTCGATGCTTCGGTGGCAAACGGCGCGGTCACCGCAGCGAAAACTTTGAAGGATCAAGGTGATATGGTGTATTCCATCGGCATCTTCGCCAGTGCCGACCCGTCCTCGCTCTCCAGCAACGAGAACCAGTTCATGCATGCGGTGTCCAGCAATTTTCCGAAGGCAACGAGCTACAAAAATCGTGGCGACGGAGATAAAGACGCCGGGTATTACAAGGCCGCCAAGAACGCGTCGGAACTGAACGCCATCTTCGACGAGATTGAGAAGAGCGAGACCACCACATCCGCATACACCAAGGTGACCATGGAGGACACGCTCTCCGGCTATGTCGAGCTTGCGGATAGCAACTACAAGGTCGTTGCCAAGGATGCTTCCGGCAAGGTGGTCTCCTTGACTAAGAATGTCGATTACACCTTGACGTATGATGCGAGCACGAAGAAATTCACGGTCGCATTCCTGAAGCCTCTGGTCAACAACGTGACATACACGCTGGAATACAACGTGAAACCCACGCAGAAAGCGTATGACGAGTATGCCGCCAACCTGAACGCCGGTAAGGATGGATATGACGGCGTAAAGGGTAACGCGAACACCGATCTGCCGGGAAACGCCACGTCCTCGAACCAGCCGGGTTTCCATACGAACGATTCCGCGTGCCTGGCGTACTCGGCCGATGGCGTGGATCATGCATGCGGCGGCAATCCGTATCCGCATCCGGTGATCCAGGTGGTTTCCTCGACGCTGCATATCGAAAAGCAGTGGAGTGGAGACGGTGACAAGCCGGAAAGCATCACGGTGGATATCAAGCAAGGTGGCAATAGCTATAAGACAGTCACGTTGAAGTCGGATGCGAATGGAAACTGGTCCACGGATGTGATCATTCCGGCCGGTGCCGCGAAAACGTACACGGTGACGGAAACCGAACCGGAGAACCATCAGTGGAAGGCCTCCTACCAGCACAAAGTCGGCAATGGTGCTCTCGCTGACGGCAATGCGGTGACGGTACCGGAATCCACGGCATCGCAGAACGCCACAGTAGTCATCACCAACACGTTGAAGCAGACCATGCTGACGCATGCGATTGGCGTGCAGAAGGAGCTGAAGGGGCGCGATTGGAAGGATTCCGACGAGTTCACTTTCAAGCTGAAGGCAGACGATTCCAATCCAGACGCGCCGATGCCAGCTTCCTGCAAGAACCAGTCGGCGTGCACGGTGACGGTGAAACGCGATTCGTCTGACGATCACGTTGCTTACTTCGGCGACATCACGTATGACGCAGGTGAAGCCGAGTACACATATCTTGTGACGGAGAACGCTGGTAATGCTTCCGCAATGTATTACTCGCAGGCGGAATACCGGGTGGTCGTGTCCGTGATGAAAGACGGAACGTCCGGTGAATGGAAGGCCGTTGTCGAATCCGTGACCCAGCTGAAAACCGATTATGGTGCCGCTGGTTCGAATTGGGACGAGACCCAGCCAATGCTGTTCACCAACCAATACATTTCGGCATCGTCACTGCCATTGACGGGCCGCATGGGTGCGGAACGATGGTGGCAGATTGCGGCCGGCGGAGTTGGCGTACTGGCATTGCTCGCCGTCGCTGCGGCCGACCAGTGGAGACGCAAGAAGCGGCTCGGCTGAACAACACAGGATTTGCGGATCGCGGGGGCATGTTGGGTTCCCGCCTCCCGCGATTGCAGAACACAGTAACCAACAATTAGGAAGAGGAGATTCTCATGAAGATGAGGAAGCTTTTTGCAGGGCTGGCCGCCGCGGCAACGTTGCTGAGCGGCATGGCCATCGGCGTCGCCGCCGCACAGGCTGATGATGCTCCATTGCTGCAAGTTAACCACGCACAGGAAGACCATACGTACACGCCATACAAGTTTGCCACGTTCGAGAATCCTGGCGATGGCTCGGTCGAAGTGAAAACGGTTGACGCATGGAAGGGAGCTGTGACCACCGCTGCTGACGCGGCTGATGGAAGCTACAACGGCATCCCGACAGAGTACAAGGATAATCCAGCCTCCTATGTGGCGACGTTCACTGCGGATCAGCTCCGTGTCTTCGCCAAGACCTTGGCTGGAATTACTCCGCCGGCAGGACCTGATGGTACTGGCCTGACCGTAACTACGGAGCAGGCAAATACGAGCCAGGCGGTCAATGTGAACGGAGAAGGCTGGTATCTGGTGAAGGATACGTTCACCAAGGCTGGCGAAACGACTGTGACGTCGGGAACTCCGGCTGTGGTGGCCACCACCGTCAATGGACTGTCCAATCTGAGGATTGCTGCCGATGCGACGACCGGTCAGGGCAACATCACGACTGAAGGCCAGTTCAACGCGAAGAACGCGAATCCGACCGACGAGCCGCTCAAGTTCGCCCGGATGAATGACGTGGATGTGAACGGTAAGAGCGTAAAGGTGGGCGACACCGTGGACTTCACTGTGGCCGCGGACGTTCCTCATGCTGCGGCTGGCTGGGATGCGTACCCCTTTACCATTACCGATACCGCGTCCAAAGGTTTGCGGATTGCGGAAACGAGTGACTTCAAGGTCCAGTTCGGAGATCATACTACTGTGAATCCCGATCTGTACACGATAACGCAGGAAGGCAATGCTCAATCCGGCACCACCACGACCATCTATTTTGCCGATGCCACAACGCTGGCCGGTAGGACGATCGTCGTGTCGTACCAGGGCACCGTCACCAAGGATGCGTTGGATGGCTTGAGCGGCAGTGTGGACAACAAGGCCACAATCACCACCAAGGATGGTACCAGCGGTGAAGGCAAGACTGTCCTTAAGACCTACGGTTTCCAGTTCACGAAGATTGGCAAGGAAGGGAATGAGGCCAAGCCTCTAGCCGGCGCCAAGTTCGTTGTCAAGAATGCGGAGGGCAAGTTCCTTAAGCAGGCTGAGGACGGTGCGTGGTCGTTTGTTTCCGATCAAAATGATGCCAAGACGTTCACTACTGAGAATGATGGTTTGGTGAAGGTCGCGGGTCTTGCGGCAGGAACCTACACGGTTGTGGAGACTCAGGCTCCGACCGATTACGCCCAGAACTTCAGGGTCACTTTCAATGTGGAAATCACAGATGAAGGTCTCATCACCTTCGAGCCGGATGCCCTTCGTCAGGTCCAACCGGTCAATAACACCACTGCGAATGCCACCGCTACCGTGCTGAACGTCAAGTCTGTCACTCAGCTGCCGCTGACCGGTGCCGCGGGAACCGTGTTGTTCACCGTCGTGGCGCTGCTGGTGGGTGGCGCTGGCGTGGCTGTGGCGGTCAAGAGTCGTCGCCGCACGTACTGAGCGCATGCGTTCGGTGTGAGTGAGTTGTGAATTGACTCACTCACAATAAAAGTCAATGCGGGCGGTTGTGGGTATTCCATAATCGCCCGCATTGATGTGTGACCGACCGGTTGAAGTGATATACGGTCAGCAATATTTGAAAAGCTGCTTGTGAGAAGTCGGATATACACTTGCTTCATCATGGGGTATAGCAAAGGGGGTAAAACGATGCGCGGTGGAGGATCATTCAGCATGGACGAGCTCCAAATGTTGCGGGATCTGCCGGCGGTGGCCAACGTATCGAAAGACCGCATCACGTACTCCAACGCTTTCAAACAGGTGTGTGTCATACGGTATCTTGCGGGGGAATCGCCGACCAAAATCTTCCGCGAGGCGGGATTGCCGCCGGAACTGATTGGGTATAAACGTATAGAACGAAGTGTGGCGCGTTGGAAGGCTGCCGTCCTCAAATCCGTGAGTGGTAGCAGTAACATGAGTAACGGCGAAATCATTACGGAGCTCGTCAACCTGTATGTTCATGCGGTGACGCGCAAGGAGAAACTCGACGACATCGCAGGAATCGCCAATCCCGATAAGGCGAACATTGGAAATGCTCCGCATCCGCTGGACGGGGCGAACGTGTCGGGGGGGGGTATATATCCGCTGACGTGCCCGTCCCGTCCGATGCGGCTG